>AMWB02165758.1_pt1 | contig 69043 bp, 53 predicted proteins | sample 200311 | NCBI WGS metagenome assembly AMWB02 (sample SAMN02737377, study PRJNA173069) | bioreactor metagenome | biome: anode biofilm in microbial fuel cells | place: USA: California | collected 2010-12-16 | reverse complement strand
GCTTCAATTATTGCAATGGAATCAGGCGCAGATTTCATCAAGACATCTACCGGCAAGAGCCCGGTATCAGCCACTCCCGAGGCAGCCTGGGTGATGTGCCGCGCAATACGTGACTATTACAGTGAGACCGGTATCATGATCGGATTCAAGCCTGCGGGCGGCATTGTAACTCCCGATGATGCCCTTGTATACTATTTCATTGTGAAGAACATGCTTGGCCCGAAGTGGCTCACCCCGGAGTATTTCCGCATCGGAGCCTCACGCCTTGCCAACAATATACTGTCGGAGCTTTACCCCGGCAAACCAGCCTACTTTTAGACCTGCAATATGAACACCGGTTCCGGCGATACCCTGAGTGTTGCTGCTGACACCCTCAATGTACCTGCGCTGCAGAAGGAATTCAGCCTGGGCCGTATAATACCTGTTAAATCTCTTACTGAAGCAGGCGGCGAGCCTGAACAATCTGCCTCCAGGCTCAGCATTGACCATATAGCCGGACTGAACCGGGTTGACGGATTGGTCAGGACTCCTGAACTGATCAACACTGATGTGACCTTTATCCTGCTCTCAACAGCCTTGCTCATAATCACCGTTCTTACGGTATTCTTCCGCAAGAGCATAATCAACGGCCTCGCATTAATCAGCTTCAGAAGACGCGGAGAGGTGATTCTGCCCGTAACATCCGAGGTCTTTTCCTGGCCGCCCATATTGAGGAATATATTCACTGTACTTAATATCAGCATTTTTGCCGCAATCACAATCATGACTATGGACCTGGCCATCCCCGGCCTCTTCGGCGGATCAACAGGACTTACGGCCGTGCTTGCCGGCGTTTTTCTTGCTGCTCTCCTGATCAGGCACCTGATAACCATCATCCTTGCAGAGATTACAGGTCTCCAGAGCCTCTACCGGGAATATATGAACATTGTCTACAACACCTGGTTCGCCTGTGCCCTTTTTCTTTTCATTCTCAACACAATCATCCTTTTTGCACCCATAGGAAACCCCTCCCCGATTATAAACACAGGCTTGATAATTATATCTATTTTTCTTATTATCAGAGCATTAAGGCTTATGTCAATTTTTATCGACAGGCATGTTTCAATTTTTTATTTCATTTTGTACCTTTGTGCCCTTGAAGTCTTGCCCGTTCTGGTCATTTTTAAATTACTCGGCGCGTTCTGACCAGCGGCAGGAATGTGGAGGTTGAACTAAAAACTTAAGGCTTTGAAAATAAGGAAGGTATTAGTGTCGCAGCCTGAGCCGAACAATCCGAAATCACCATATTTCGAGCTCGCAAAAAAATACAATCTGAAGATAGACTTCAAACAGTTTATCCAGATTGAGGGGATCTCTGCAAAGGATTTCCGGCAGCAAAAGGTCAATCTCGCCGATTTCACAGCGATCATTTTCACATCCAAAACCGCTATTGATCATTTTTTCAGGATCTGTGAAGAGATGAGATTTTCCGTACCGGATACGATGAAGTACTTCTGCATAACAGAAAACGTTGCATTTTATCTCCAGAAATACATTGTCTACCGCAAGCGCAAGATATTCCACGGCAAAGCCAATTTTGAAGACCTTATTGATGTGATTATCAAGCACAGGGAAGAAAATTTCTTCGTGCCCCTCTCCGATCCACATAAATCAGATATACCCGAACTGCTTGACAATCATAAGATCAAGCACACAATAGGCACCATGTACCGTACCATCAGCAGGGATTTCAGCTCATCGGATCTTGACTATGACATGCTGATCTTCTTCAGTCCTTCCGGTATCAAATCGCTGAAGGAAAACTATCCCACCTTCGTGCAGGGCGATATTAAGATTGCTGCATTCGGACCAACCACTGCCGAGGCGGTCCTCAACGAAGGATTCAGGCTTGACTTACAGGCTCCCAACCCGAAGTCGCCGTCGATGACAATGGCTCTCGACTGCTTCCTCCGGGACTTTAACAGGAACAACAAATAGCGAAGGTAAAATATAACGCCTGAACGAAAGCATCCATCCCACGTGATTGATGCTTTCTCTTTCATTATGAAAAACCGGCTTGAATCGTTCCCAAAAAGCGAAAAACTCTGCGGGGTGAAACTCATCAGCGGGATATTTGCAGAAGGCCGCACCCTGAGCCTCCCTCACATCAGGGTGATCTGCAGGATAATTCCTGCCACCGCAGACCTGCCGCCGGTACGGGTGCTGATAACTGTTCCAAAACGTCACTTCAAAAGAGCCGTTGACCGCAACCTTATGCGCAGACGCATCCGGGAAGCATGGAGAAAAAACAGGGATCCTCTGTTGACTGCCCTGGGGGAAAAGGATATGCATGCTGACCTTGTTCTGATCTGGACTGATACGGAAATCAAAACGTATGATATTGCGGAAAAAGCAATAAAAGGAGTCATTGCAAAAGTGTCAGGGCTTAAATATTAACTTTGTGAAAATTTGCCATATGAAAAACAACTATAAAAAAAGACTGCTTGTGATCCCTGCAGCAGCCCTGTTGGCCCTCGTGACCCTCGGTTTCCTGGCGGGCAGACAGGATGACAAGGATTTCAGGCTGACAAAGAATATTGACATATATCTATCACTCTTCAGGGAACTCAACGCATTTTATGTGGATGAAATCGACCCTGAAAAACTTGTACACACAAGCATCAACAGCATGCTTTCAACCCTTGATCCTTATACCGTCTTCTATCCTGAGGAGGAGACCGGGGACCTCGACTTCATGACTACGGGCAAGTATGGCGGATTTGGATCACTGATCAGAAAATCAGGTGATTATATTGTTGTCACAAATGTATACAAGGGATTCCCTGCTGACAGGAGCGGAATAAGACCAGGTGATCTGATGATAAGCATCGACGGCAAATCGCTCCGCGGCGTCTCCTCTGACAAAGCGTCAGACATGCTAAAGGGTGAACCGGGCACTGAAGTTGAACTGGTGATAAGGCGCAACGGCGAAGAGCTGACCAAAATACTGAAACGGGAGAGAATTGCTATTTCAGCAGTCCCATACTACGGAATGGTGGATGAAAACACGGGATACATCAGGTTTACCAACTTCACACAGAATTGCATTGCGGAGGTAAGGGAGGCGCTGATTGACCTGAAAGACAAGCAGGGAGCCCAGGACCTGATACTCGATCTGAGAAGCAATCCGGGAGGCCTTGTAAATGAAGCTGTTGAAATAGTCAACCTGTTCGTGAAACCCGGCCAGGAAGTAGTCAGCACAAGAGGCAGGGCTAAACAGTATGATGCCAGCTTCCGCACAACAAAGACACCGGTGGCACCGGATATGCCACTTGTAGTACTGATCAACAGAGCCTCAGCGTCAGCATCGGAGATAGTGGCCGGAGCAATCCAGGACCTTGACCGCGGTATAATTATCGGAGAAAGATCCTATGGCAAGGGCCTTGTTCAGGTTGCCAGGCCACTGAGCTATAAAGCACAGGTCAAGATGACGACAGCCAAATACTATATCCCCAGTGGAAGATGCATCCAGGCAGTCGATTTCTCCCACCCAAATGAGGACGGAAGCGTGGGGCAGATACCTGATTCGCTGATAAAGACCTTTAAAACAAGAAACGGCCGCCCTGTAAAGGATGGCGGCGGAATTATCCCTGATATCACCGTGCCGTCTGACATGCTCCAAAGATTTGCAAGCGAGCTCTATGTCCAGAATATGGTCTTCGACTTTGCCACCGCCTATTACTGGTCACATCCCCACCCTGAAACGCTTGACAGCCTTGATATTACTGAAGATGATATAGAACAGTTCAAGACCTTCCTTGCCGAAAGAAAATTCACCTACAAAACCGGATCCGAAAGCCTCCTCGACGAACTGGTATCCGTTGCAGGAGAAGAGGGACTGTACGAGGAAAACCGTGAGACAATTGAAAAACTTAAATCCGGCATGGGTCACAGCCTCGAAAGGGATTTGAATCTGTACAGGACAGAAGTTGAGGAACTTCTGGAATCTGAACTAGCCGGAAGATATTTCTATGACTGGGGAATGGTCAGGTATTCAGTGAGCCGTGACACCCAGATAAGAGAGGCTATAAACATTGCCGGCGACAGGACGAGGTATGCCTCGCTGCTGCAGACGCCGGAAGGTATCTGATACTACCTTTAAACAGGATCAGTAGAGCTCTTTTTTCCAGACGGGCAGCTTTTCCTTAACCATTTCCAGGGTGTGGCGGCAGGCCCGGGTGGCATGGTCCCTGTGTCCCGCCGATACCATTATGAACAGTGATGTTTCGCCTGCCCTGACCACCCCCAGCGAGTGAACAATGATTACTGATCTGACGTCAGTAAAGGCGCTTCTGACCGTATTGGCAATCCCGTCTGCCTCTCTGACAACCATCTCTTCATAGGCTGAGTATTCTATCGCTTTCACCCGTTTATCTTCAACCTCATCGTCACGAACCCTGCCTATGAATATTGAGACCGCTCCGGTGCCGGTATCATCATCTCCCAGTGTCATCAGTTCAGAAATAAGAAGAGGTGTTATCGGCCCCCCGACCAGATACCTGTTTTTCATTGTCAGAGTTTTATGTATCAACCTCCCTGAAAAGGAGGCAATATTGCAATTATATCGTTTGTAGTGAGCTGTGCTTCACCTTTAAGCATTGTTTTATTAAGCGCCATCCTGAAGGGTATTGCTGCCAGGGCAGGGTATTTGTCCGTCAGCTGACGGCGAAGCGACCGGGTATCATCCGCCGTAAGCAGCTCTTCCGTAGCTCCGGCTGCTTCTGCTGCCGCAGCAAAATAAAGCACTTTCACCTTCGCCACCATTGTCAGTGAGCTTCAAGCCAGTTATATCCTGTTCCTGTATCGACTTCGAGCGATACGCTCAGCTGTGCGGCACCCTTCATCTCATCCCTGACCAGCGTGGTCAGTTTCCCGGCAAGATTCTCGTCAACCTCGAAGATAAGTTCGTCATGCACCTGCAAGATCATCTTTGCCTCAGGCATCTCCCGCTCAAGGCGTGATGCGATTCTCACCATTGCTATCTTGATTATGTCAGCGGCGCTGCCCTGCAACGGTGCATTGATTGCGTTGCGCTCAGCATTGCCCCTGACCACCTGGTTCCTGGAATGGATATCAGGAAGATAGCGCCTGCGCCCGAATATGGTGGTGACATACCCCTGCTCCCTTGCCCTGCGGATACTTTCATCCATATATGCCTTTACTCCGGGATAAGAACTGAAATAGCCGTCAATCAGCTCTTTAGCTTCCTTACGTCCGATAGTCAGACGTTCCGAGAGACCAAAGGCCGATATGCCGTAAATGATCCCGAAATTGGCTGTTTTGGCCCTTGAGCGCATCTCACGTGTCACCTCTTCAAGAGGTACTCCGAAGATTTTTGCGGCAGTGGCCGAGTGAATATCCTGACCCGAAGTGAAGTCTGAGATCATGGCGCTGTCTCCGCTGAGATGAGCCATTAACCTCAGCTCAATCTGGGAGTAGTCGGCACTCAGAAAAATCTTCCCCGGTGCAGGGATGAAAGCCTTGCGTATCTCTCGTCCCTCAGCATCCCGTACAGGTATGTTCTGAAGGTTCGGGTTGGTGGAACTGAGTCTGCCGGTGGAGGCAACGGCTTGATTATATGTAGTATGTATCCTTCGGGTAACCGGATCAATCAGCTCGGGAAGAGCCTCTACATATGTTGAAAGCAGTTTCTTCAAACCTCTGTATTCCAAAACCTTTCCTATGATGGGGTGCCTGTCCGTCAGCCGTTGCAGAACCTCCTCGTCAGTGCGGTACTGCTTTGTCTTCGTGAGCCGTGCATTATCGTCGAGCCGCAGCCTGAGGAAAAGTATCTCTCCCAGCTGTTTGGGTGAGGAGATGTTGAACTCCTGGCCGGCAAAAGTGTAGATCTCCTGCTCAAGTTTTATTATGGTCTCACGCAGGGTGACCGCGTAGTTTTTTAGCACACTCTCATCCAGCAGCACCCCTTCACGCTCCATGGCTGCAAGTACTCGTATGAGCGGCATCTCAATATTATCCGCGAGGCTGTCAAGTCCCTCCTTCCGGAGCCTCGGCTCGAAGAGCTTCATCAGCTGCCATGTGACGTCAGCATCCTCCACTGCATACTCCTTAACCCTCTCCTTCTCAACATCCCTCATTGTTCTTTGCCTGGGTCCGCGTTCACCAATCAGCTCCTCGATGTGGACAGGCTCATAGCCAAGGTATTGCGAAGCAAGGAGATCCATGTTGTGACGCATGTCAGGCTCAAGAAGATAGTGGGCAAGCATGGTGTCAAACAGCGGGCCCCTGACACTGATGCCGTAACCTGACAGCACCTGTATGTCATACTTGAGATTCTGACCGGTCTTCCTGATTTTTTCATTCTCAAAAACCGGCTTCAGGGGCTCCAGCAACTTCAGAGCCTCACTCCTTTCCCCGGGAAGCCAGAGCATGGTACCCTTGCCCTTCTCCCATGAAAAGGCAATCGAGACAAGCTCTGCGTTAAGCGGATCGAGCGAATTTGTCTCTGTGTCAAAACAGAAATCTGCCAGGGTCGAGAGCGTAGTGGCCAGCTCCCCGGATTCCTTTTCAGTCTCTATCAGCGTATAGTGATGGGGTGCGGAACTGATATCTGCCTTCCCTGATCCCTCTTTCAATGCCGTTTCTCCGAACAATGTCCCCTGTGTCTCGCCAGCGGGGCCGCCGGAAGAAGTTTTAGCGCTCTGTTCAGACTTTCCGGCAACGGGTTTGTCAGTTTCGTCCTGCGAAAATTCATCCTGTGTGCCTGTGACCGGAAGGCGCTGTGCCATGGTCCGGAACTCAAGTTCCTCGTATATTTTCCTGAGTGCATCAGTATCTGCGGAGTGGCGATGCAAATCGGCATGCCTGAACTCAACCGGCACATTCTGCTCTATTGTGGCAAGACGCTTGGAGAGCAGTATCTGTTCCCTGTTCTGTTCTATAATCTCTCTCTGACGGCCCTGGATGGCAGATGTGTTACCGAGCAGACTCTCTATGCTTCCATGCTCCCCGATGAGCTTACAGGCGGTTTTCGGGCCAATTCCCGGTGCACCGGGAATGTTGTCGGAAGTATCGCCCATAAGACCGAGAAGATCCGTAATATTTTCCGGGGAGACACCATACTCCCTGACGATCTCTTCCCTGCCCCAGATCTCTGCCTCTCCGCCGGAACGTCCCGGACGGTACATCACCACCCTGTCCGTTACCAGCTGGGCAAAATCCTTGTCAGGTGTCATCATATAGGCTGCATAACCCTCTTTAGCCGCCTTGCGGGCCAGGGTGCCGATGACATCGTCAGCCTCGAAGCCGGGCACCTCTATGACCGGTATCCGGTAGGCCTCCAGGATCTTCTTGATCCATGGAACCGCGATCTTAATGTCTTCTGGGGTAGCGTCACGATTTGCCTTGTACTGCGGGTAGATCTCATTCCTGAAGGTGGGGCCCGGCGGGTCAAAGACAACTGCTATATGTGACGGATTTTGCTTTGCCAGCAGATCCTCCAGGGTGAGCAGGAACCCGAAGATTGCCGAGGTGTTCATCCCCCCGGTGGTCACGCGGGGATTGCGTATGAATGCATAATACGACCTGAATATCAATGCGTAAGCATCAAGCAGGAAGAGTCTTTTGTCATTGTCTGCAGCAGTCACCTGTTATCGGATAGATGCCACTCGGCATAGGCGGTGGCGGTTTCATATAATTTAACGCTGTGCAGCCAGGTTCCGGCAGGAGTTTTACCTGAAAGGGTGGCAGCAATGTCAGCCACCAGATTCTCACAGGTAGGCTGGTAAGGTGACACAATTACGTTGCCGAAATGCTGCCGGTAGCTTTCCACGGTTGCCGCCGGAGCCTGGCCGGAAACCATCAGGGAATGGTCAAACCGGTCTACAACCGCCTCTCGTACAAGCTTTTTGAGCTCACCGAAATCAAGCACCATCCCGTTCTGGTTGTTGTCCGGGTCATTCACCGGCTCCCCGGCAAATGTTACATAGAGAATATAAGAGTGCCCGTGCACGTTCCTGCATGGGCCGTCGTAATTCCACAGTGCGTGGGCCATCTCAAAGCGAAATTCCTTTGTTACCCGTATTACGGCCATTTGTGTATCTTATTGGTCTCCGCAAAAATAAACTATTTAAAACGATTTTTGTTTGAGGGGACATTCAGACATGATATTTACACGTTTAAAAGTCATACATATAAATTAAAAAGTATCTTTGCGTCCAATATATTAATAACCAATGGATAATAACGAGTTGTTGACAATCCCGTTCCTTGCAGGGAAGAGTTTCAGAAAGCATGGAGTAAACAAGGCAATGGGTTTCGTGGGGGAGGAAGTAATTACCTACAACCAACTGGAAGCCAGAATCCGTTCAGTGATGAGGCTTCTTGAAGACTATTCGGTAAAACCCGGTGACAGGGTTGCCATATTAAGTACCAGCATGCCCAACTGGGGTGCCACCTACTTTGCGATAACATTCATGGGTGCGGTAGCCGTACCCGTGCTGCCCGATTTTACACAGGGTGAGATAGCCAATGTCCTGGACCACTCAGGAGCGAAGATTTTGCTTGTATCCGGTAACCTGACCCACAAAGTAGCAGATTACAGATCCGGATTCCTTGAGACTGTCATCTCAATAGAAGACTTCAGGATCATATCCGGCTCCAACGGAAAAAGCTTCCAGGAGGGTGCTATGCCGGTGAAAAAATACAATGTGGCCGAGGATGATCTTGCAGTATTGATTTACACCTCCGGCACAACAGGCAAGTCGAAGGGGGTGATGCTGACGCATAAAAACATTTCCTGGACGGCCAGGCAGGTAAGGACAATACAGTATGTTGTGGACACTGATGTTTTCCTTTCCATTCTGCCGCTTTCACACACCTACGAGCAGACACTCGGACTGGTTCTTCCCATCTTCAACGGGGCGATGGTCTGGTATCTCCGGAAGGCGCCCACGCCTTCTGTACTCCTTCCTGCACTTAAGGAAGTAAGACCGACAACGATGCTGACAGTGCCCCTGATCATGGAGAAGGTTTACTATGGCAAAGTGGCTCCTACATTCCATAAGAACAAGATCATAGCCGCTCTTTACCGTATCCCTCTTTTCCGCAGGTTGCTTAACAGGGTGGCAGGCAAGAAGATATACGAAGCTTTCGGAGGCCGTCTCAGGTTCTTCGGCATTGGCGGTGCAAAACTCAATCCCACGGTGGAGCAGTTCCTGCTTGATGCTAAATTTCCGTACGCCATTGGCTACGGCCTGACGGAAACATCTCCGCTGCTGGCCGGAACAATAGTCGGCACCTGCAGGCTTGGCAGTACAGGCCCCGCAATGCAGGGAGTCACCCTGAAAGTTCACAATCCCGATCCTGTTACCGGTGAGGGAGAAGTATGGGCAAGGGGAGAAAATGTCATGAAGGGTTATTATAAGGAGCCTGCACTTACCGCCGAGGTGATTACACCTGACGGCTGGTTCAGAACCGGTGATCTGGGTGTTATTGACAAGGATAACTACCTGAGCCTCAAGGGCAGGCAGAAGAACATGATTGTCGGCTCAAGCGGGGAAAACATCTATCCTGAAGAGATAGAGTCAGTCATCAATGATTTCAGCCATGTGATAGAATCACTGGTGGTTCAGAAAAAGGGCAAGCTTGTTGCCATGGTTCATGTGAATCTTGAAGAGCTTCAGGCCAAATATGCCCAGATGAAGAAGGACTTCTCCGAACAGGCCGAACAGATAATCAACGAGTACCTTGAAGAGCTACAGAGATATGTCAATTCAAAGGTAAACAGGTACAGCCAGCTTCAGATGGTAATATACCAGCCGGAACCGTTCCAGAAGACAGCCACACTGAAGATCAAGAGGTTTCTTTACTGCTGATTACTTTCCGCTGCCGCGGGTCTTCTGCCCCGGATACGATTCGATTCGCAATGAGTTGATTGCTGTTTTTTTGTTATTTTGCGGTCAAATTTCAAACAGATGTCGAACAGGACCAAAGCTCTGCTTCTGATTTTCTCGATCCTGATAATTGATCAGGCTGTAAAGATCATCATCAAAACAAACATGGTAATCGGAGAGGAGATCCCCGTCTTCGGCAACTGGTTCAGGATCCACTTCCTCGAGAACAACGGCATGGCCTTCGGCATGGAATGGGGCGGAAAAACAGGAAAGGTAGCCCTGTCGGTCTTCAGGATGATAGCCATTGCAGGCATAGCCTGGTATCTTAACAGCATCATCAAAAAGAACGCACCATTGGGGCTGATACTATCTGTCAGCGCAATTATTGCCGGCGCTGCAGGCAATCTGATTGACAGCGCTTTTTACGGCATGATCTTCAGCGAAAGCTGGCATACCACTGCAGTGATGTTCCCCGAAGGAGGAGGCTACTCCTCTTTTCTGCACGGAAGGGTGGTAGACATGCTGTATTTCCCGATTATTGACAGTCGCTGGCCCGACTGGTCGCCCATCAGGCCCGGACAGTCGTTTATCTTCTTCAGGCCGGTATTCAATCTTGCTGATACATCGATTACTACTGGGGTACTGGCAATACTTGTCTTCCAGAAGAAGTTCTTCGGAGAACACAGTTAGCCTGACCAGCACAGCCAAAAATAAGTCATTCAAGGCTAAATATTGAGACAAACAGTGTGGTTCCTCCTGAATGTGAACAATTTGTTCCGCATTTTGTCTTATTTTTGGTAACATTACCGCCGGACCGGGATGGCAAACCTTTCAGATATAAAGAAACCTGTTGCAGCAGAGATGCGCGAGTTTGAATCTTATTTCAGGCGCACTCTACATAGCGATATACCATTCTTTCATACTATCCTGAGCAATTTTATCCGCCGCAAGGGAAAGCAGATGAGACCGTTGCTGGTCTTTCTTACGGCCAGGCTGAATGGCACGGTAAATGAAACCACATTCATTGCCGCCACTTTTATAGAACTGCTCCATACTGCAACACTGGTGCACGACGATGTTGTTGACGACGCTTCGGAGCGACGGGGTCTTCCAACCATCAATGTCCTCTATAACTCTAAGATTGCTGTACTGGTTGGCGACTATCTGCTGGCACAGGGAATGCTGATAAGCGTTGAGAAGCAAAAATTCAACATGCTTGGAATTGTCTCCGATGCGGTGCGTGAGATAGTCAAGGGTGAGCTTGTGCAGCTGCAGAAGACGCGCAAGCTAGATATAAAAGAGGAGGATTATTTCAGAATCATCCGGATGAAAACGGCAGCGCTCATTTCGGCCTGCACTGCATGCGGGGCCAGCTCAGTCACTGATGACACAGGGGTCATAGCCAGGATGAAAGAGATGGGGGAAAATATTGGGGTGGCATTCCAGATAAAGGATGACCTGCTTGACTATAAAAGTGAAGGACTTACGGGCAAGAGAGAAGGCAATGACATAAAGGAAAAGAAGATTACACTGCCTCTGATACATGCTCTCAGGGAAGCCGGCCCGCTGGAACGGCGCCACATACTGCACCTGATAAGACATAAGAAAAAGGGCAGTCGGGAAATAAAGGAAGTAATTGATTTTGTTAAGAAGCACCGGGGACTGGAGTATGCCGAGACAAAAATGCAGGAGTACTCAGACAAGGCGATAAGCATCCTGGAATCCTATCCTGACTCGGAAACCAAATCCGCACTTATAGAATTTGTTATGTTTTCAACACTAAGAAGAAAATAAAAGATGTTGGCCGCTTTTTGTCACTTGAAAGTTATGCCATCGCAGGAGTCCCGAGAGACCCGAAGAAATTCGGACAGGTCATGTTCCGGGACCTGCGCAAAAAAGGGATAGACGTTGTACCCGTCAATCCCGCCGCCGATACAATCGACGGAGTGAAATGTTACAGGACCATTAATGAACTGCCGGCCAACATCAGGGGAATCATTTTTATGACACCGAAGGAGGAAACACATACAGTAGCCAGAAACGTAATTGTTCATGGAATTAAAGATCTCTGGATTCAGCAGGGGGCAGAATCGAAGGAGACAGTCGCCGCCCTGGAAAAAGAAGATGTCAGCCTGATCCACAACCATTGCATCATGATGTTCTGGAAACCCGACGGGATCCATTCCTTTCATCGTTTTCTGAAGAAAATCTCCGGGGGTCTCCCTGCATGACGGGAAATATACAAACCTCACGAAGTTAATGCAACAGGTAACATGGTCTTACCTGCTGTTATTCTGTATTTTATGGTAGTTTAACCGGTCTTTTGTTCCACGTGGAAAAAAATCATTTTTTGAGAGCAGAGGCGATCAGTGCCGCCTTTTTGCTGCCAATGGCCATTTCAATCTCCCCCGGGGAAGCATCAGCCACTTTTTTCACCGAGCCGAATTTTTTCAGGAGAAGCTCTTTGGTCTTCTCTCCTATACCCGGAATTTCATCGAGCAGTGACCGGTTCATTTTCGAGCTTCGCCTGCCGCGATGAAAATTTATCCCGAACCTGTGCGCTTCGTTCCTGAGGTGCTGAATAATTTTGAGGGTAATACTGTTCTTGTCAAGATATAGAGGTATGGAATCCCCGGGGAAATAAATTTCCTCAAGTTTCTTGGCTATGCCTATAACAGTTATCTCTCCCCGCAGTCCCAGCGCCTCGAGGCTCTTCACAGCCGATGAGAGCTGTCCCTTGCCGCCATCAATGACCACCAGCTGCGGCAGTGGTCTTTTCTCGTCGAGCATCCTCCTGTAGCGCCTATGTATGACCTCTTCCATCGAAGCAAAGTCATCCGGTCCGGTGACGGTTTTAATGTTGAAGTGACGGTATTCACTGTTGCTGGGCTTGCCGTTACGAAAAACAACACATGCCGCCACGGCTGACTCTCCCTGTATGTTTGAGTTGTCAAAGCACTCTATATGAAGAGGAAGCACAGGCATATGAAGATCTTTCTTCATCCGTTCCAGGTTCTTCTCCGTCCTGTTCTCCTGTGAACGTTCCGCGGTTTTCTTCTGTCTTTCCAGCCTGAAAAACACCGCATTACGGTTAGCCAGCTCAAGCAGTTTGTGCCTGTCACCACGCATGGGAACTGAATATTTTACTTTATCTATCAGTATATCTGGCATAAATGGAACAATTATCTCAGGTGAATCGCTGGTAACACGTTGCCTTATCTCCGTCACCGCTGTTGACAGCAGCGATTCCTTTTCTTCTTCCAGTCGCATCCTGAGTTCTACTGACCATGACTGTACTATAGCGCCCGAGACTACTTTCATGTAGCTTATATACATAGAACCCTCATCCTCAGAACAACCGAAAACATCGACATTCCTCACGGAAGAGTTTACCACCGTTGATTTGCTGCGGTACCTTGAAAGAAATTCAAGCTTCTCCTTGATCTTTTGTGCCTCCTCGAATCTTAGTTCGGAGGCGAATTTTTTCATCAGTGACCCAAGGTATGCAGTAATGCCGGACAGGTCACCCTTGATAATATCTTTTATTCTGGTTATCTGATGGTTATACTCTTCCTCGCTGATCAACCCTATACACGGAGCCTTGCAGTTACCCATATGATATTCAAGACATACTTTGAATTTACCTTCATTTATTGATTTTTCCGACAGAGGCAGGGAACAGGTACGGATCTGGAAGAGATGCCGGATCAGCTCCAGCAGTGTTCTGACAGCCACAACGGAGGTATATGGTCCGAAGTATGCTGATCCGTCAGGTATCAGTTTGCGGGTCATAAACACCCTTGGAAAATGTTCATTCTTAACACATATCCATGGATATGTCTTGTCATCCTTGAGCAATATGTTGTAACGGGGCTGATGTTTTTTAATCAGGCTGTTCTCCAGAAGAAGAGCTTCGGACTCGTTGTCAACGACAATATGCCGGAGTTCCGTAGCGCGGGATAGCATGACCCGGGTCTTGCCTGACTGGTTCTTTGAGAAGTATGATCCAACGCGTTTGCGCAGACTGCTTGCTTTTCCGACATAAAGAATGGCTCCGGAAGAGTCAATGAACTGATATACCCCGGGTTTATCCGGCAGCAAGGTTGCGGTAGAGCGAATATTTTCCCAGTCAGTCAATACCTTATTAATTGATTTAAAGCAATATACGGCATATTCCGTTAATAATTGCACCGCTTAAAGTTAAGAATTTAGGGATTCTGAAGTTAATCCGGAGGCACGGATAATACAGGAAGCAATGCTTCTAACTGAATATCAGCGCATTAAATTTATGAAAGTTGATTGTTAAACCAGAGGAAGGTTCAGGTTTTATACTTGATGTACGGATTGGGAACAAAGAGTGGAATGTGACGGAATGCCAGGCCGTCAAACAACCCCCTGTCGCTTATCTTAAGCTTTGGTATTACCAGCAGGGCCATGAATGAGAGGGTCATGAACGGTGCATCGAGTTTGCTTCCCATGAATCTGGCAGTCTCAGAAAGCTTTTCATAGCGCGAGGCCATGGCTGTTACCGGCAAATCGGACATAATTCCGGCTACAGGCAGTTTAAGAATTTCCTGACCCTCATCGGAAACAACGCACATACCGCCTCCGGCATCAACGATCATGTTTATGGCAGTAACAATATCCCTGTCATTTGTGCCCACGGCTATTATATTATGACTGTCGTGAGCCACAGACGTTGCCATTGCTCCGCGCTTTAGCCCGAAACCATGGATAAAGGCTACAGCCGGAGGCCTGTCATTATATCTTTCCTTAACAACTATTTTCAGAATATCCGATTCCGTATCAGCTGTAACAAAGGGTTCTTCACCTGTGCTGACAACTTCTGCATCGGTCAGCAGTTCGCCGTTTCGGGCAACAATCACATTGATTTTTCTCCCCTCGTTAATGACCCTTATTTCATCCTGGAGGAGACGTGTGCATTTGAATTTATTTACTTTTTCAACTTCACCCGGAGAAAAGAAGGTCTTCCCGTTTCTGTATACGCATTCACCATTGATCCAGGTTTCCAGGATATTCATACGGGCAGGATCATCAGTAATAATAAAATCTGCCGGTTCACCAGGGCGCAGTAATCCGGCCTTTATCCGGTAATGCCTTACAGTATTTACGGAAGCGGCCCTGATGACGTTAAACATATCATATCCCATGGCAATAAGTCTTGCCACGAGGGTATTAATATGTCCCTTTGCCAGTGTTTCAGGATGAAGATCATCGGTACAGAGCATCACCTCATCAGGATAATAATTAAGCAGTGGTGCGAGTGCCTCGAGATTTTTTGCAGCGCTTCCTTCCCTGATAAGGATTTTCATTCCGCCCGAAATTTTTTCAAGAGCCTCCTCAAGTGAAGTACATTCGTGATCAGTAGAAATCCCGGCATCAATATACTTCTTCAGCTCTTTACCTGTAAGGCCCGGTGCATGCCCGTCAACCGGCACCCCGGCACTTCTGGCTGCTTCCAGTTTGCCGTAAACTTCAACATCATCATAAATCACACCCGGAAAATTCATCATCTCTGCAAGGAATTTGACTCTTCCCTCCTGCAGCATTTCACGTATATCTGAAGCGCTTATCTTTGCTCCGGCGCTTTCAGACTGCGTTGCCGGTACGCATGATGGGGCGCCGAATATTATTTTAAGCGGAACTTTTTCTGCATTGTCAAGCATGAATTCCACTCCCTTCCGCCCGAGAACATTCGCTATTTCATGCGGATCAGCAACCACAGCTACCGTACCATGCCTTACTGCAGCCACGGCAAAATGTGAAGGCACCATCATACTGCTCTCTATATGCACATGAGCATCCACCAGGCCAGGCATAATGAACAGCTCAGGACTCTCTTCAGTCTCAGTGACCGACTCTATCCTGCCTTCCGCAACAGTGACAACACCCGGATAGATGCGCCTCTTGTGCACATCAATAATTTTCCCTGCAATATTCATATTATATCTAAAAAGGACGTTCCACGTGGAACATCTCACGTTATCTGCCCAGATACATGATTAGAATTGAAACATCTGAAGAAGAAACCCCGGTAATTCTAGATGCCTGACCAATAGTTGAAGGTCTTATCCTTGACAACTTTTGTCTTCCTTCTGTAGATATGCTGGCAAGCTCTTCATAATTGATCTCTTCAGGTATTTTGAGGTCTTCCAATCGCTTTATCTTATCCGCTACTCCCTTCTCTCGTTCAAGATAGCCTGCATACTTAATCCTGATCTCAGCAGCTTCAACAATCTCTCTCTTTAACGGAGATCTATTATATTCAAGTCGTCCTGCCTCGCTGATTCTTTCAAGCAATACACCCAGTTCAATCTGCGGTCTGGAAGCAAGACCTATTGCCTTATTCTTCTGGGTTATCTCCGCCGTTCCCATCTCCTTCAGGAATGGGTTTATATCCGTAGGTGAAATACTATAACTCTTCAGAAAGGTGAGAATCTCTTCAGTCATCCTCACCTTGTCCTCCAGCCTTGCTATTCTCTCCGGTGTGGCAGTTCCGAGTTTTACTGCCATTGGAGTCAGTCTCTCGTCAGCATTGTCCTGCCGGAGAAGAATCCTGAATTCAGCCCTGGAGGTAAACATTCGATAAGGTTCATCAACACCCTTTGATACCAGGTCATCTATCAGGACACCTATGTATGCTTCGTCCCTCTTCAGTATGAATGGTTCCTCTCCCCTCACTTTCCTCACAGCATTGATGCCTGCAAGAAGTCCCTGAGCTCCGGCTTCCTCATAACCGGTAGTCCCGTTTATCTGTCCGGCAAAAAAAAGGTTCTCCACTCTCTTCGTCTCAAGTGAATGTTTTAGCTGTGTCGGCTGGAAAAAATCATATTCGATAGCATAGCCAGGTCTGTAGATCACCACATTCTCAAGCCCCCGTATCTGCCTTAAAGCTTCAATCTGTGTCTCCAGCTTCAGGCTGCTCGCAAACCCGTTAATATAATATTCATTGGTCTCCCAGCCTTCCGGTTCAAGAAAGAGCTGATGAGACTCCTTCCCTGCAAAGGTCACAATCTTATCCTCCACACTTGGGCAGTACCTCGGGCCCCTTCCCTTTATTCTCCCGGTAAAAAGCGGAGAAAACTCCAGTCCCTTCCGTAAAGTCTCATGCGCCTTCTCATTTGTGTGGGTTATGTAACAGCTTCTTTCGTCTTTAATCTGTACACTGTCATGAACGTATGAGAAACACCTGCCCTCTCCATCACCCTTTTGCTCGGTCATCGCTTCAAAATCAATGCTTCTCCCGTCTATTCTGGCGCTGGTCCCTGTCTTTAGCCTTTCCACCCCGAAACCCAACTCCCTCAGCTGATCACTTAAGCCTCTTGATTCCGGATCGCCTGATCTGCCACCCGGCATGGTGTTGAATCCTACGTGCATCAGACCGTTCAGAAATGTTCCGTTTGTAAGTATCACAGCGTCCGATCTGAACTCAGTACCTAACGTTGTTGTGACACCCTTAACCTTTCCTTCCTCCACAATCAGACCGCTCGCCTGCTCCTGCCATATCGACAAATTATCCGTTGCTTCAAGCACTTTGCGCCATTCCCTGCTGAAAAGCATCCTGTCACACTGTGCCCTCGGACTCCACATTGCCGGACCTTTGCTCCTGTTAAGCATCCTGAACTGTATCATGGCCCTGTCAGTCACAATTGCCGACATGCCACCAAGAGCATCTATTTCCCTGATTATCTGTCCTTTAGCTATGCCACCCATGGCTGGATTACACGACATCTGCGCAAGCTTTGTCATATCCATCGTGATCAGGAGCGTCCTTGCTCCCATCACAGCGGCTATGTAAGCTGCCTCGCAGCCGGCATGACCGCCACCCACGACAATTATATCATATCTGAAATTCATTCGGCATATGATAAGGCCAGGTACATATCTTCCATCTCAGACATCTTCTTCCTCTCCCTCTCTGTACTGTCATCATATCCGCATAAATGAAGGATTCCGTGGAAAATCACCCTTCTCATCTCAGAACCGAAGGATGTCTCATATTTCACGGCATTTTCCCTTACCCGCGGCTCACTTATATATATCTCCCCGTTAAGGATGCTTCTATCATTATAGTTGAAAGTGATAATATCAGTGTAATAATCGTGACCGAGGAACTCGGTATTTATCTCGTATACCTTCTCGTCACTTGTAATTACGATATCAATACTGCCTACCTTTTTTCCTGCATCGCTCACAATTCTACCGGCAGTATTTTTCAATATCCTGCTGTCACGCAGTCTGAATTTGTTTATATCGTAATGAAAGTTTATCCTCAAGGCTTCAGTATTTAAACCGCATAGTCACCTGATTTCCCGTATCATTGAAAACAAGAGCATCTGCCAGGCTTCTCATTATAAACACGCCACGCCCGTGAAGGTTCTCTATATTTGCAGGATCAGTAGGATCAGGCAGAGAATCATATCTGAAGCCGTCTCCCTGATCAGTTACAGATACTTCAAACCAGTTGCCGTCAGCCTTGAAATCAACAGTGACCATCTTATCCGCATTACCTTTATTACCGTGCAGTATAGCATTGTTCACCGCTTCAACGGTAGATATAAGTATCTTACCGTAGACCTCATCCGATATTCCAAGTTTTTTAGACAAAGTATCCACCAGAGTCTCTACAACGCGTAACTTTTCAGTGTCTGAATTAATTGTAATGCTTTCCATTCCCGAATCCCTATCACAAATTATAACTGACAGGGTATTTATTTGTTGCAAAATTTAGTCATTTTTTTGTAAGCCACTGCTCCGGATCAAGTTTTTTCTTCTCTTCGTATACCATAAATTTAAGCACCGATTTGCCACCGTCGCCATTATCAAGATAGACATCACCAAGCTCCTGGCCCGTAGCAATGCTATCTCCCGCCTTAACCTTCACATTGACCAGGTTCTGGTATACTGTAAGGTATTTCCCGTGCCTGATTATCACTGCCATATTTGCCCCTGATATTGCAAAGACCCTTACAACCTCACCCTTGAAGACACTCCTGGCCTTTGTAGCTCCGCCTGAAGTTATTTCTATTCCGATGTTGTCTTCTGTAACATTCTTCAATACAGGATGAGGCTGAAGACCGAAGTGTCCGGTGACGATTCCTCTTTCGACCGGCCATGGCAACCTGCCCCGGTTTTCCCCGAAAGAGTCTCCAATAAGCTTCATCTCTGAGCTCATCGGCACCTTGTCGCTCTTCTTTCTCTCCTCTTCAATTAACCGCTCTATCTCTATCTCTATCTGCCTTGCAACTCTTCTCTTTTCATCCAATTCCTGTTTCAGCTGCTTCTCCTTCCGGCTCAGATTGGTAATAAGTCTCTCCTTCCTGTTCTGTTCCTCGGACAGCATCTGCTTCTGCCTTATCTCCTTACTCTTCAACTCGTTTACATTCTTCCTGTCCCTCTCAAGCCTCTCCCTTGTGCTCTGCATCTCATTATACAGAGCCTCTATGGTTTCAGTCTCATTACGCCTGTATCTGGCAACCTGCTGTATATATTTCAATCTCTTGTACCCCTGGTTGAAATCAGCAGAAGAGAGAATGAAAGCCACGGCCGGAGTGCCTTTTGAGGCCTTGTAGGCACTTATAATTGAATTGGCATACTCTGTTTTGAGGTCATTCAGATCCTGTTCAAGCATCTCTATAGCCAGATTGTTCAGGCTTATCCTGTATTCCAGAAGATTTATTTCCTGTCCGTATTCATTGATCAGTCTTTCACGAAGTCCCAGTTTTTTACCTATAACCCTGAGCTCATTCAAATTCTCGCTTTTCTGTGATGAGGTACTTTTCAACATCCTGTCCACATACTCTATCTCCTGAAGATTCTTTTTCCTCATCTCCTCCAGTTCCGCCCGCGACTGACCGTTAACGACAATCATCGGTACCGAAAACAAAATAATTATTGACAGGACTTTTCTCACAGACTTTCACGCTTATATGAGGGCAGGCTCAATGCGATGTCATAATCATACCCGTATTTAAGATCATCAATAGAAAGTTTCACGTGAAACATTTTCTTTCTTTCTTCCATTGAAATCGAAGATGCATACTTCTTTCCTTCTGTCTCCCGGAAATTACTGAAAATCAAATAAACTGTATGTCCGGAATCGGTAGCATCAATTTTCTCCTGACATATTTTTCTCTCATCCCTGCATATTGTTATCTCACGTCTGAAGCCTTCATCACCAGCGTTTACTACTATCTGCCCTCCTGACGTACTCCTGTATTCATCATTGACCGTAACGGGCATATCACCGAAAAGGATTCTCATAAAATCTTCAGGAAGGCCGTTTTTTCGCATAACCTCATCTTTCTTGCCTGCATATATTTTCTTGTTGAACCGGTCAATTACGGCAACCTCGTTGTCAACGATCAGTATCCTTGCCAGTTCAATACCCAGGGGTCCCCTGACAGATGCATAAAAGTCGCCTTTTGCATTAAGCCTTGCATGCAACCCGAATTTCCCTTCAATCTCAGTTCCTTCAATCTCAATGCTTCCTTTCCTTATTTCGAATCCACGGTCTGTAAGGTTGTTTTCATATACCTCCTCCGCCAGGGCAATATAATCTGCATTGGCAGACACGTTCACCGGTTCCGTCACTCTGCTCTTTCGAAGAGCACTGCATCCGGATAGTCCTATTATAAGACCGGTTATCAGTATATTTCTCAGTCCTGAATGCATTTGCTTATCTCTTCTTCAAGGTATTTTTTCGTGCTGTCGCCCTCAAGCGCTTTACGCCAGAAACTGACTGCCTCACTGCATTTTCCCAGTTTCATCTTAATGAATCCCATATGTTCCAGCAGTTCCGGATCATGTTCTTCGCCATTCACAAGGATGCGCAGCATCTCACGGTGTGCCTCACGGTATTTGCCAAGTTTGTAGAGCACCCATGCATATGTGTCAATATAGGTGGGGTTTTCGCCATCCAGCTGCATTACCCTCTCAGCCATCCTCAGTGCTTTCTTCAGATCACGTCCTCCCTCGGCAAGGAAATATGAGTAATTGTTCAGAAGCAGAGGGTCATCTGGTGACAGGGCCAGTGCCTCTTCATAATAACCGTAACATGCATCATAGTCCTTCATCCTGTATTTCAGATCGCCCTGCATTGACATCACCTGAACCTTCAGTTCATTGTCGTTCCCAGCCAGGATCATTGCCTTTTTTAATTCTGCATCTGCCACCTGGTAATCCTTCAGTTCCATGGCAGCCATAGCATAATATACCTTTCCCAATATACTTCTGTTGTTTTCCCTGGAGTAGTTTGCTGCAAGATCAAACATCTTCCTGTACTCCTTCTTTTCCCCGTATAGTATCAGCAGTTTTTCCCTGAAATAAAAACCCGGCCTGCTCCCGCGTGTCAATTCTTCATATCTTGCTATGGCATCGTCAGTCCGTCCCGCTATCTCCAGCATCGTGGGCCTCAGTGACAGGACCTCCTCATCATCAGGATATCTGCTCTCAAGGATCATAAGTCCGGCTGTAAACGATTCCCAGTTGTCCCTGACGTACAGTGTATCGGTCACCAGCCTGCCGGCTATCGACACCTTCCTCTCTTTTTCAATCATCTCGCTTTCAAATACATTGTTCAGAAAAGTCGATATTCCGTTATACTCTTTCCTGTAAACCATATTCATCATGTAGAGAAGCTGGCTTTCGATGTCGTCCGGATTACTTTCAATTATTTCCCTGTATATGCTGTCGCTCTTCTCCCTCTGCTTATCTTTAAAGTAGATATCACCAAGCAGTGCCTTATACCTTGTTTCTCCGGGATGCTGCTGTATCAGCTTCAGGGTTCTGTCAGCCGCCTCCTTCAGGTTCTCCCTCATAATCAGTCCGGAGATCATCATCAGAGACATGTCTTCAGTCAGACCGCCTTCGTTGTCCAGTCTTCTGAAGAGCGAATCAGCTTTGGCCATATCGCCCATTTCCGCATAGAACCCTGCAAGAATACCGTTCACTTCAATGGCTTCAGGATCTGCCTTCAACGCTCTCGCGAAATAGATCATTGCCGAGTCCTTCATCTCATACTGTGTGAAGAGCGATCCGCCTGCCATCTGGTACCAATAGTTTTCAGGCTCAAGCCGTGCTGCCCTGGAAGCATACATCACAGCCTTTCCTCCGATACCGGCTGAGGAGTACATCTGTGCCAGCTCGAAATAGGGTACTGCCCTGAACCGGTCCAGTTCGATGCATTTTTCAAACAGTGTTGCTGCCTCATTAACATCACCCACATACTTCTGACGGATTGCTTCTGCCAGGAGGTAATCATACCTGCTGTCTGAACCACGCTGAATTTCCCTCTCTGATGGGGCAACCGCCATCTTCACCGAACATCCTGCCGAAGCCGATATAATCAATATTAATATTATGCTTTTTCTCATTTCCTTCCCGAATGTCCGAATCCGCCTGCTCCTCTATCTGTATTATCTATCTCTTCTGTCTCAACAAGCTCTGCCTTCCAGTGGCTGGCAATTATTATCTGAGCTATCCTGTCGCCATCGTTAATCGTAAACTCCTTATCGGACAGGTTTACAAGAATTACGCCAATCTCTCCCCTGTAGTCTGCGTCTATTGTCCCGGGAGAATTAAGAACCGTCACACCGTATTTAAGAGCCAGTCCGCTCCTGGGCCGTACCTGTGCCTCGTATCCTGCCGGGATCTCCATATAAAGCCCCGTTGAAATCAGCTTTCTTTCCAGTGGCTTTAGCGTTACCGGCCCGCCGGTGAAAGCCCTCAGATCCATCCCGGCAGAGAGAGCTGTCTCATATGCCGGAAGCGGATGCGATGACTTGTTTACTATCCTGATTTTCATTGTCCTTTTTTAAACAATAACGTAAAGAATTTGTCCCTGATCTCCGTCACGGCAAAGAAAATCAAAAGCAGGATAGTGTCAAGGGCTGCATTGAGGAATTTGTTTTCCCCTTCCAGCAGCATGGAAATAAACAACAACGTCACGGCCAGGGCAATATAAAGTACTATTTTCCCGGTTTCATATTTTATCGGGTAAAACCTGAGGCCCACAAAATACGAGACTATGACCATTGACAGATAGCAGGCGACGTGCGCCCATGCTGCAGCAATATAACCGAAGACGGGCACAAAAATGACGTTAACGGCAACCGTTACCGCTACACCTGCCAATGTAATCCATGCGCCGTATATTGTTTTATCGTCAACCTTGTACCAGATACTCTGATTGATAAAAATACCCAGCAGCAGGTATCCCATGCTGATAATAGGCACAACGATGAGTGACTCCCGGAAATCTTCTCCAATCAGTACCTGTATTGCTTCGGGATAAAGATTGATGCCCAGAAAGAGTATCAGTGCCGTGATCACGAAATACTTCATTGTGACGGCATATGTCTCCTTCGCATCCTTGCTTCCGGCTTTCTCAAAAAAGAATGGCTCCGCCGCAAAGCGATACATCTGAATGAAGAGCGACATGAGGACGCCTACCTTGTAGCCAGCGCCGTAAAGACCGACGGTGGCAAGGCCTTCCGTTCCTCCGATCAGTCTGCGAAGGAGGATCTTGTCTAGCACTTCGTTGAGCGAACCGGCCATTCCTCCTATCAGCAAGGGCCAGCTGTAGGAGAGCATCCTGACCAGAAGCTTCCTGTCAAACACCGGCTTTAACCTGAATATGAAAGGTAACAGGCATATCAGCGTAATGGCTGATCCGGCCAGGTTCGCCACAAAAACATACCCTACCTGGAAATCCGGGTTCCATATTTTGTAAATCCAGCTGCTCCCCTTTTCTGCCAGCGAAGGAGCATACCAGAGAAAGAAAAAGGCCATTATGATGGTAACCAGTACATTGATGATCTTCAATGCGCTGAAGAGCATGGGCTTGTTGTTGTTACGCAGCCATGCAAAGGGGATAGCGGAGAAAGCGTCTATAGCCACTATCCATGCAAACATCCGGATATATTCCGGATGCTGTTCATAGCCAAGAAATCCTGAAACGGGCGCCAGGAAAAGCGATATAGCCAGAAGGAAAAAAGCAGAGGTGGTAAAGAGACTGATCATCGCCGTACCGTAGACCTCTCCTGCCGGTGCCTTTTTACCGGCAAACCTGAAATAGGTAGTCTCCATACCGTATGTCAGTATCACCAGCGCAAGAACCATCCATGCATATAGCTCGGTGACAACACCATACTGCTCGAGACCCAATATCCGGGTATAAAACGGTGTCAGCAGGGCGTAGTTCAGAAATCGCGGCACCACAGTACCGAAGCCGTAGATGACTGTCTGGCCCGCCAGCTTGCGTATATCGTTCATGCTAAACTCTTACTGCAAATATATATCTTTGTCCATCGTAAAGTATAAGAAAATGAGGAGTTCATTACGCATCTTACTGCCGCTGGCTGCCGCTCTCATCGTTACGGGCTGCTCAACGGGCGGACCCAAAGGCGTCCGCGCCGAGATAAAGACCACTGAAGGAGACATACTGATCTCCCTCTCAGATCTCACACCGCTGCACCGCGATAACTTCATCAAACTGGCGGAAAGCGGATTTTATGACGGAGTCTCATTCCACAGGGTCATAAAGGAATTCATGATTCAGACGGGTGACGGAGCAACAAAACAGGACACCTCGCTGCTTCCTGATGATTATACAATTCCCGCCGAGATAAATGACTCCCTGTATCATAAGAGAGGCGCCATTGCCGCGGCCCGTACTGGCGATGATGTAAACCCTGAAAGAAACTCTTCCGGGACACAGTTCTACATTGTCCAGGGAAAGGTGTACAACGACGAAGATCTCGCAGCTACCGTTCAGCGTATAGAGTATAACCGCAGGCAGTACATGTATAACAAGGCACTCATCGATCTGCGCAGGGAAGCAGAGACAGATACTGCCCCGGTCAATGATGACCTGATACAGCAGAATGCAATTATAAGGGCATATGAAGCCATGGAAGAAGCCGGCCCATACGTGATGCCTGAAAACCACCGGAACATCTACAAGACAATTGGTGGCACCCCTTTTCTTGACGGTGCATACACTGTCTTCGGTGAGGTGCTAGAGGGAATGGATGTTGTCGATGCCATTGCGGGGACTGCAACGGATCTGACAGACAAACCCGTACAGGATATCAGGATCCTGAAAGTGAAAATCATTAAATAATGCTTTGGTGTGATGAAGGAGAGGATTGCAGAACTCAGGGGAGAAATTGAGGCGTTTAATATAGGCGGGATCGAGGAGCTGGAGCTCTTCAGGCTGAATTACCTGAGCAAAAGAGGACAGGTGTCAGTGCTGTTTGAAGGATTCAGGAGTGTGCCGCCCGAGGCCAAGAGGGAAACAGGTCAGCTGCTGAATGAACTGAAGCAGTTCGCCACGGACAAGTACAATGAATTCAGGGAACGTCTCTCAATGGCCGAAACCACAGGTTCAACAGTCGACCTCACAATGCCTGCATTTCCTTTCGGCGAAGGTACACGTCATCCCATCTCCATTGTACGCAATGAGATCATTGACATATTCAGCCGCATAGGATTCACCGTGTCAGAAGGGCCAGAGATAGAAGATGACAACCATGTCTTTACGATGCTCAACTTCGCACCTGACCATCCGGCACGAGACATGCAGGATACGTTTTATATCGAAAAAAAATCAGGTACGGAATCAGACCCGCACGATGTTCTTCTGCGTACTCATACTTCTTCAGTCCAGGTGCGGGTGATGGAAAACCAGCAGCCTCCAATAAGGACAATCTCACCGGGACGTGTCTTCCGCAATGAGGCTGTCTCAGCCCGTGCACACTGTATCTTCCACCAGGTTGAGGGTTTATATATTGCTGAAAATGTATCATTTGCCGACCTGAAACAGACTTTGCTCTATTTTGCCACCGAACTTTTCGGAGAGGGTGTTCAGATACGGCTTAGACCTTCCTTCTTCCCGTTTACCGAACCGTCGGCTGAGATGGATATCAGCTGCAACATATGCGGAGGTAAGGGATGCAACGTATGCAAGGGAACCGGCTGGCTCGAGATACTGGGCTGCGGGATGGTTGATCCGAATGTGCTCGAGGCATGCGGCATTGACTCCTGTAAATATTCAGGTTACGCTTTCGGAATGGGTATTGAGAGGGCGACAATGCTCAAATACGGGGTCAATGACCTGAGGCTGTACTTTGAAAATGATGTCAGGTTCCTGAATCAGTTCAGGACTGAAATTTTATGAAATTCAGATATTAATAGCCACCTTTGTCGTCCTAATGGCCAGAGTTATGAAACAGCATGATTGTACCATATCATTCTGTGATAAGTGTGCATTCGAAACCAACTCGGTGTTCCGGTTCCTGACAAGGGATGAGACAGACCGTCTCAATTTCGAGAAGGATTTCAGGCGTTACAGGAGGGGTGACATTCTTTATCACGAAGGTAACCGCATCAGTGGTTTCTATTGCATCAATTCCGGTATCATCAAGGTCTTCAAGACCGGCGTTGACGGCAAGGAACAGATCATTCGCTTTGCGCGAAAAGGAGAGATAATCGCATACAGGTCCGTGCTCAGCAATGAGCCCGCCTGCACATCGGCAAAGGTGATTGAGGACTGCCAGGTATGCTTCATCCCGTCGGAGTTGCTGATACAATTTGTAAAAACGAATTCGTCATTTGCCTTCGAGATAGTGAAACTGACTTGCCACGAGCTGGCAGAAGCAAATTCATACATTACCGACATTGCACAGAAAACCGTCAGGGAAAGGGTTGCAGAGGTACTGATAAGTCTCGTTAAGGATTTCGGTCTCGATGAGCAGAAGTATCTCCGGATCTCTCTGACCAGGGAAGAACTGGCAAACATTGTAGGCACTGCTACGGAGTCTGTCATCAGGCTTCTTTCGGAATTCAAGAGCGACCGCCTTATTGAGATTAACGGACGCAAGATCAAGATAATAGATCAGAAAGGGCTGGAGAAGATCAGCTCCTGACTCGTTGTGGTTACCATTTTTGTTCCGGGAAATTATTCCTTGCAGGCGCGGTTCATGTGTATCATCAGAAAAGAGTATCCTCCCGTCCCTTTACAAAACCAAGGTGGCGGTACGCTGTCTCAGTAGCCTCGCGGCCACGGGGTGTGCGTTTGATATATCCCTCCTTGATCAGGAACGGCTCATAGACCTCTTCAATGGTGCCGCTTTCTTCGCCCACGGCTGTGGCGACGTTATTAAGTCCTACCGGGCCTCCCTTGAATTTTTCAATTATGGTTCTGAGGATGCGGTTGTCCATCTCATCGAGACCGTGCTTATCAATATTAAGTGCCTCCAGCCCGTAGCGGGTAATGTCAAGGTCAACCCTGCCGCTGCCCTTGACCTGCGCAAAATCCCTCACCCTTCGTAGCAGGGCGTTTGCTATCCTGGGCGTTCCGCGGCTTCTTGAGGCTATCTCGGCGGCAGCATTCTCATCTATACTTACATTCATGATTGATGCTGACCTTTTCACTATTCCCTTCAGGATGTGGGTATCATAATATTCGAGGTGGAACTTTATTCCGAAACGCGCACGGAGGGGGCTGGTAAGCAGTCCTGAGCGGGTGGTGGCACCGATAAGGGTGAACGGATTCAGCTTCAGCTGCACCGAGCGGGCACCAGGTCCCTTGTCTATCATTATATCAATCTGGTAATCCTCCATGGCGGAATAAAGATATTCCTCCACCACAGGATGCAAGCGGTGAATCTCGTCAATGAAAAGCACATCTCCCTCATCAAGACTGGTAAGAAGGCCTGCCAGGTCACCGGGCTTGTCGAGGACCGGACCTGATGTTACTTTCAGCTTTACTTTCAGCTCGTTGGATATGATTGTTGCAAGAGTGGTCTTGCCCAGGCCCGGAGGACCGTGCAGCAGCACGTGATCAAGCGCCTCACCGCGCTGCAGCGCCGCAGTGACAAAGACACTGAGATTGTCTGTTATACGTGTCTGCCCCTTAAAATCTGAAAAGGAGAGGGGGCGCAGTTGTTTTTCCAGGTCCGCGTCGCCGGCAAGAGTTATCTCTTTTCTGAGGTTGAACTGTTCGTCCATCGCTCTGTTACCTGATACGTCTGACATTGCTCTCCGGTAGGTTTACGGGCACACCGTTGATGCTTGTCTCAACATCATCGCGATAGGTGACCGTTAGGAACACCTCGCCCAGCTCGTTGTATTTTTTCCATGTTTTGGTGCGGAAGCCGTTCTTATAATACCGGTCCTCCCTGGGCCTTCCGTTCTCATAATAGAGAACATGGTGCCCGTCCGGATTGCCCTGCCTGTAGTAACCTTTGAACCTGAGCCTGCCGCCAGGATAATATGATTTCCATTCACCGTCACGAAGCCCTAGCAGGTATTCACCTTCTTCGGTATTGTCTCCGGTGGTGACTTTCCATATACCGTTCCTTTCGCCGTCGGTGTAACTGCCACTCGCTATTATCTCACCTGTGCGTGAATATTCAGTATAGCTTCCGTCACGTTTACCCTGGTAATAGTCTTCCTCCCGGAGCAGCTCGCCGTCAGGATAATACCAGCGCCATGTGCCATCAATGCGTCCGTTGCTGTAGGCTCCGGTCTGCTCCAGCCTTCCTGCTGCATTATAAAACTTCCATACACCAGTGCGCCTGTTTGCAGTATAATTGCCCTCGGCTACAAGCACGCCGCTGGCGGAAAAATCCTTCCACTGACCGTTACGGTTTCCTTCCGCGTCTACTATACCCTCCGAGATCAGTACTCCGATGTCATTGTAAATCCTGGCTCCCTTGATTGTACCGTCAGCATTGTACTCACGGTGTATTCCCACCGGCACCCCTTCCCTGAACGGACCGGAATAGACCAGTCGGCCTGCATCATCATACCTGTTCTGAATGTCAATTTCGGCACTGTTGTCCATCTCGGTTCCGGTAACCTTTCCGTTGTCATAGAGAAGCGTTACCATCAGCTTGCCCCGCTCATCATACTCCTTGTAATACCCGTGAAGCTGGTCATCACGGTAATTTCTCTCCGTTTTTACGATCCCGTTAGGCCAGAAGTCAAGCCATTCGCCCTGTTTCATTCCTGAAGCATCGGTACGGTTTATCCTTACCCGGCTGATGAGAACATCATTATTGTACTCAAGAAGGCTGATAATATTTCCTTCGGGGTCAAATTCACGTGACAGTCCGTCCTTTTTGCCATCGACATAAGGAATTGTCTGCTTCACTCTGCCGTCAGGAAAGAATATGCGTGCCAAACCCTCTTTCCTGTCACCGGCATAAAGTTCTGAAGTACTAAGATAGAGACCGTATACCGGATCTTTCTGATATTTAAAAGAATATCCGTTTCTTTTTCCGAGCAGGTAGCTTATCTTTTCTGTAGTATCACCGGCCTGATCATAGAATACCCATACGCTGTCAAGCAGGAAGCTGGTTCGCTTGCCTTCAGATTTGAGTATTCCGGTAACGTAATAACTTTTCCAGTAACCGTCCGGTTTTCCGTTCCTTATATAACCTTCACTGGATATGTTTCCGTTGGGATATCTGAACTGCTGGTAACCGTCCTGTAATTGTGCATTTTGCTGCGCGAATAGCAGCGCAGGGATCAGTGACAGCAAAACCAGAAAAGTCCTTTTCATTTTATAATCCAAGTTTAGCCGATATTTCAAGCATCCGCCTGATAGGAACTGCTGCCCGATCAATTATTGACGGATCGACAGTAACTTCCGGCTCTTCAAATTTAAGTGATTTATATATCTTTTCAAGTGTTATCAGCTTCATGAAATTGCACTCACTGCATCCGCATGTAGAGTCTTTTGGCGGCGCCGGAATAAATGTTTTTCCCGGTTCGGTTTTTTTCATCTGATAAATGATGCCCGGTTCTGTTGCTACTATAAATACCTTCCCGGGATCCTTTTTTACGAATGAAAGAAGTCCGGAAGTTGATCCTATATAATCAGCTGCCAGGCGAACAGGTTTCTCACATTCCGGATGTGCAATGATCTTTGCTCCTTCATTTTCATTCTTCAGCTTGATTATTGCCTCAAGAGAAAACCGTTCGTGCACGTGGCAGGCTCCGTCCCATACCAGAATATCCCTTCCCGTCAGACTTTTTATATAGTTACCCAGGTTTCTGTCAGGTCCGAAAATTATTTTTTCGTCTTCAGGCAAGGATTCAACAATCTGTTTTGCATTCGAGGAAGTGCATGCAATATCACTCAGTGCCTTTATTTCAGCTGTAGTATTTACATATGTGATTACCGTTCTTCCGGGATTTTCTTCAATGAATTTTCCGAAATCCTCCTTTGTACATGAATCTGCCAGGGAACATCCTGCAAGAATGTCTGGAATGATTACTTTTTTCTCCGGAGAGAGTATCTTTGCGGTTTCAGCCATAAACTTTACGCCGGCAAATACAATTATATCAGCAGAAGTCTCTGCTGCTTTCTGGGATAGTGCCAGACTGTCGCCAATGAAGTCCGCTATATCCTGTATGTCCGATGTCTGATAATAGTGGGCAAGTATGATGGCATTTTTCTCCTTTTTAAGAGCCTCAATTTTTTCAGTTATATTGTTATCAACAACCATATTTTTATTCAGTTTTAAATTTAAAAATTATATGATAGTTATTATATGCTGTTAGTTTGGTTGAAATAATTTTATGATTCCTTTTGCAAAAATGGGAGTTAAATGATTAGTAACACCTTTTCAACACCTCAAAAAATGTACCTTTTCTGAAAAAGAGCATATTAGACATATAATTAACAATAGTTATCTTCGTTTTGTTAATAGTTGTTGAAAGCCGGGAAGAGATTGCCGGACTGTTCAGTACCAGTTAAAATAAAATTTTAAAACGGTAAGAAAAAAATTTTGATTTGAGCTGAAAATAACATGTTGTTGATAAAGTTGAGGGGGGGCAGAAAAATGAACAAAGAATTAAAATTCCGGTTACATGTTATTAACAACTCAATCAGACGATGTTTTCTTTTCTTTTATTAATTACGGGACTATATTTGTATAAAAATATAAAATCGTTTTGGAAAAAGTTGTAATTGCCTCAGACCATGCAGGTTTCAGGCTTAAGGAGAAGCTGGTGAGGTGGCTCATCTCAAACAGGTACGAAGTTAAGGATCTGGGGTGTTTTTCTGAAGACAGTGTTGATTATCCTGATTATGCACATCCGCTTGCGCTGGCAGTGGAGAAGGGTGATTTTAATTATGGCATTACAATATGCGGATCGGGAAACGGGATCAGCATGGCAAGCAACAAGCATCAGAAGATTCGCTCTGCGGTATGCTGGAATGAAGAGATAAGCAGGCTGGCACGGTCACACAATGATGCAAATGTATGCGCTCTTCCCGGAAGATTCATCTCGGAGGCTGAAGCAATTTTAATAGTAAAGACCTTTCTTACAACGGCATTCGAAGGAGGCAGGCACAAGAGGCGCATAGACAAAATCCCCATTAAAAGCATTTGAAATGCTTTCAACCACCTGTAAATACGGCATCAGGGCTGTGATATTCATAGCCTCTAAATCTGAACCGCAGACCAATGTCGGCCTGAAGGAGATTACAGATCAGCTTCGGATACCCCAGCCATACCTGGCCAAGATACTTCAGACGCTTGTTCGTAAGAAGATACTTCATTCCACGAAGGGGCCGCATGGCGGATTTTTACTTTCAGTGCCCGCCGGGAAGCTGACGCTGATGGATATAATTGATGCCATCGACGGAAGAAACTTCTTTGACAGTTGTTATGTGACAGGCGAAAAGTGCAATTTTGACAGGCCTGATGACGGCAGATGCATACTTCACAATGATCTCAGGGATGAAAAGGTCCGGCTTGAAAAGTTTTTCAGCTCAAAAACGGTTGAGCAGATGGTTGAACAGGTCAGAAATGATCCCAGGGTTAAGATCTGAACCGCTCCTTAATATAATTCAAAATTTTCCAGTTTCGATAAACGCGGACAGGTCAGCTTTCTTGCGGCGGCCCTGAAAGGCCTAATTTCTGCAGTATTTTCAGAGCAATATGTGCAATCACGATGCCGGCGGTGACTCCCCCGATATTTGCAACAAGATCAATTGTCTCTGCCTTCCGCGAGGTTGTCAGGGTCATCTGCATTATCTCCATCAGGGCGCCGAAGAAAAGCGGTATCAGCAGGATAACATACCTGAAATGACTGCTGGTACGCCACCTGCATGAGTCGAGCAGCAAAACTGCCGAAAAAAAGGCATACATCGCAAAGTGTCCCATCTTGTCTATATACGGGATATTAAGCATCTTTCCGGGTATCAGCGTTTTACTTCCGGACAGGCTCAGCCATAGAATCAACAGGCCAATGATGATACTCTTATAATACTGTTTTATAAAGAGATATATCATAAGTGATTTTTGAGATTGTGAAAATAAGAAACGAATGTTAAATCTTTTGTATTTTTAAAGTATATATTTTGCAATGGCCGGTGTTTACATTCACATACCTTTCTGCAGGAGTTTCTGCAGCTACTGTGATTTTTACAGTACTACTGACAACAGTCTGAGGGATGCTCTTGTTCAGGCCCTCCTGAGAGAGATCTCGCTCAGGTCGTCATACCTGGAGGGAGAGAAGGTGGATACAATTTATCTCGGCGGAGGTACTCCTTCCCTTCTTGATCCGTCGGTTACAGGAAGTCTTCTGGCAGCTGTAAGGGAAAATTTTGCGATGGAAGACAACGCGGAGATAACTGCGGAGATCAACCCTGATGATGTTTATGACGGATACTTCAGCGCTCTCCGGCAGGCCGGAGTAAACAGGATCAGCATCGGAGTGCAGTCCTGGGACGACAAGCGGCTGAAGTACCTCGGTCGCAGGCATGATGCGGCTCAGTCGGCCCTCGCCCTTGAGACTGCTTTTCGTGAAGGGTTTGACAACGTCTCCGTTGATCTTATTTATGGCGTACCAGGCATGACAACGGCTGATCTGAAGTCAGATCTTAAAAAAACCCTGGCATTTCCTGTCACTCACCTGTCGGCATATCACCTGACAGTGGAAGAGGGAACGAAGTTTGGCAGGCTCAGGAAGGAGGGAAGGCTGAAAGAGACTGATGAGGAGATTTCGGGAGCGATGTTCACTCTTCTCGGGAAGGTCTGCCTTGACCACGGATTCATTCATTATGAGATTTCAAATTTTGCCAGGGAGGGATTTATTTCCAGGCATAACTCTTCATACTGGAAACAGGTTCCGTATATTGGCCTGGGGCCGTCAGCCCACTCGTTCGACCGACGTTCACGTCAGTGGAACGTCTCTGATGTGAAAAAATATATTAAGGCAATTGGAGCAGGCACTATCCCCTGTGAACGGGAGGAGTTAAGCCGTATTACCGTTTTCAACGAATATATCATGACTTCTCTTCGGACCATGTGGGGTATTGATTTGCACTATGTTGAGCAATACTTTGACAGGGAGATGCATGATTACCTGGTAAATCTGTCAGGGCGTTATATGCGTTATGGTCTCATGAAGCGTGAAAAAAATACCCTGGTCCTCACAGACCAGGGTAAGATGATATCCGATAATATTATTGCCGAACTTATGACTGAGCTCTGACCGGCATTTTCACTTACGTGGTGATGCTGTCAGCAGTTTGTGTCCTGATCAGCCTCTTCCTTTAAGGGTAAAGGAGCCGGTTCCTATCTGCTCGCTGTCAAGATAAAGCTCTACATTGTAGGTTCCGGGGATGAAATCGCCGGTGTTGTCCAGGAAGATGCACATCTCGATGTCAGCATTTGCATAATCGACGGCCCTGTTGGCTGAGAAGATCAGCTGTTCTCCCTTTACCTCGAAAAGATTGTCCGGAGAAGGGGTAATCACCAACTGGTCCGGGCGGACCACTCTCAGGTAGACAACCTTGTTCCCTGCAGCGGCGATTGGGTTCTCGCGAAGAGTGAAGCAGACACGCACCTTGTCCAGGTTCCTGAGCTCATCTGTCTCCTTGCGTTTCTTGTTCAGGGCTACTGCCACCACATCTTTGGCCTGGATCACAGAGGCTACCGTGACCTTCGAGGTCAGTTCCTCCTTCACCTTTTCAAGCTCGACGTTACTCTCCTGTACCACTGTCATCTGCTGTTTGATCTCCACATTCTCGGCAGTGAGGATCTGGTTGCGCGTGTTCAGTGAGTCTATCTGCACGATATAGCTCTTCATGATATCACGCATGGTGCTTATCTCTGCCTTGTATTTTCTTATCAGCTGGGCGTTTGAGGCATTGACCTCGAGGAGTTTTTGTATCCTTGTGCGCTCACGCTGGATCTCTGCGTTCAGCGTATCATTGCTTGTTTTCAGTGTGTCATATCCGTACATCATCATGCGGAGCTCATTGGCCAGTGAATCCTTCTCTTCAGTGAGCACCTGTTCCATCTCAACCATTTTGTTCTTCTGGTTATAGTAAAGTACCACCAGGGCAATTAAGCCTAGCGTCAGGATTATGGTCGACACAATCATGACAACAGGAGCACCTTTTTTATGCTCAACGTGTTCAGCCTGATATTTTTCCTGATTTTCCATTTGTTTGTTTTTTAATCCGATACAAAATTAACAATAATTACAGTACAACAAATTTTTCCTCCGTTTGATTAACTTAGCCCGGCATTTTATTATAAAACCTTACACCCTGTTTCTGCTATGAGTGGCTTTTATGGATCGGTCTCTGAAAGGAGCTGTATCGATGATGTATTCTACGGTACGGATTATCATTCACATCTGGGCACCAAGCGTGCCGGCCTCGTTTTTTATGACAGTGAGATAGGATTCAGGAGGAGGATCCACAACCTCGAGAATGAATATTTCCGGAACAAGTTTGAGGCAGAGCTTAAGGAATTCAAGGGCAACAGCGGCATGGGAGTGATCAGCGATACCGACCCCCAGCCTATACTTTTCAACTCTCATCTGGGGCCGTTTGCCCTTGTGACTGTCTCGCGGATTGTCAATATTACAGAGCTGGCCGATCATTTCCTGGCAAGAAAGAAGCATTTCACCGAGAACTTCATGGGAAACATCAACCCCACGGAGATGGTTGCCAATATTATATGTGAAGGAGACTCCTTTGTGGAAGGAATCACGAACGTATATGAAAAGATACAGGGTTCCTGTTCATTGCTGTTGCTGACTCCTGACGGTATTATAGCTGCTCGTGACAGGCTTGGGAGGACTCCGGTTGTTATAGGAAGGAAGGAGGGGGCCCGTGCCGTAGCTTCCGAGACCTGTTCTTTTCCGAATACCGGATTCGAGACGGAGTATTTTGTGGGGCCCGGAGAGATAGTGCATATCAGGGCGAATGGGTTTACCAGGCTTAAGGCGCCGGAAAAGAAGATGCAGATATGTGCTTTCCTGTGGGTTTACTACGGTTTTCCCACCTCCGAATATGAAGGGCGTAATGTTGAGGAGGTGAGATATCGTTGTGGTGCGGCCCTCGCCGGGCGTGACTCGGTTGAGGCCGATTTCGTCTGTGGAGTCCCTGACTCCGGTATAGGACACGCATTCGGCTATGCCAATGCCAAGGGGCTTCCCTATATGAGTTCATTTTCCAAGTACACCCCGACGTGGCCCAGGAGTTTCATGCCCCAGAGGCAGATACAACGGGAATTGGTTGCGAAGATGAAGCTGATCCCGAACAAGAAGCTGACCCGTGGCAAGAAAATTGTTTTTCTTGATGACAGTATAGTGCGGGGGACACAGCTTAAGGATAATACTCGCGACCTTCGCGATGCCGGTGCTTCCGAACTCCATATGCGCATTGCCTGTCCTCCGCTGCTCTATCCATGCCCCTTCCTTAACTTCTCACAATCGCGTTCAACCCTTGAACTTGCAGCCCGCAAAGCCATTGTCAGGCTTGAGGGGGAGGAAAAGAACATTGAGGAGTATCTTGATCCCGGTTCGGAGAAATATGAGATGATGGTCAAGGAGATTTCAGATATGCTTGGAATGGATACCCTTATCTTTCAACGACTTGACGATTTGGTTGAGGCTATCGGATTGCCAAAAACAAAGCTTTGCACCCACTGCTGGGACGGTAGCAGCAGCTTCTGAAATTGTTGAAAATAACGAGAGTTTGTTAATAATTAACGGTTAGTCAAATAATTTGACCTGTTCGTCCGTTTAATTTTACAATTCACAAAACAACATGTAACCAAAATGCGTGATGTTTTGTATAAATGGTCAAAGCGGAATAGACCATAATAAAATTAGTAAAAATTAAATTTAAACTGAAAATGAAAAAAATCATTACTTTTTCGATTGTTCTTCTTGCATTCACTGCAGGAGCATTTGCACAATCTTCTGCAACAGCAACAGCAACAGCAGTAATTGTATCTCCAATTACCCTCACCCGTACTGCTGACATGAGTTTTGGTAACATCATAGCCGATGTTGACGGAGGTACCGTTGTTCTGGTTCCGGCAGGCACCCGTACTCTTAACGGACTTACCTCGCCGTCGATACCGGGAACTATTGCCAATGCAAGCTTTACCGTTACAGGGTTTGGCGGAGCAACCTATGCAATTACCCTGCCGGCATCGCATACCATCAGCAACGGTACCCAGAATATGGTGGTTGATACATTCACAAGCACTCCGGATGCAACCGGCACCCTTGACGGGGCTGGCAGCCAGACCCTCAACGTTGGCGCCACGTTGAACGTTGGTGCAAACCAGGCTTCCGGTACTTATACCAACGCCGCAGGTTTCACGGTGACAGTGAACTATAACTAACAGACCGGATTAAACTTATTCTAACTGGTCAGTTATAATGGCTCTTTTCAGGAAAAATCTTTTCAGCCTGTTGTGTCTGTTTGCAATGCCGGCATGGGTGTCTGTCGCTCAGACAGCGCCCCCGGTAAGTGCAACCGGGCATATCACAGCGCAGGTCATCACGACGCTGGCCGCCGTTGAGACCTCACAGCTGGACTTCGGGAAGTTTTCCCCGGGGCCGCAGGGTGGAGAGTTGATACTTACACCTGACAACAGTGTTCTGGTGATGGGGAGCGTCTGGAAGGGCAGCGGCACGCACAACGCGGCAAGTTTTTACGTCACCGGTGATCCGGGTGTTGCATATACAGTTACATTGCCGTCAGAACCCGTCATGATTACTCATATGGGTACGTCGAGGACAATGACAGTTGAGGATTGGATATCAGTCCCGGCGCCGAATCCCGGCGCCGGGCTGCTTGAAAACGGCGCCCAGACGGTATATGTCGGGGCCACACTAAAGGTGGGGACCCTGACTGACAACCCGGTGGGCATTTATACCGGAACTTACACAATCACCTTTGACTTCAACTGAGTGAGAACAGAACCCGCAAAAATGAAAATAATGTCCAAACGTATGCCATTCCTTGCAATCACAGGCCTGATACTGTTTCAGGTCTTTTTTCCTTTTAATACAAGGGCCCAGGGCAACCTGCTCATCACCCCGAGAAGGGTTGTATTTGAAGGAAACAGGAGATCCATGGATCTGAACCTGGCCAACATCGGAAATGATACGGCCACCTATGCCATCTCGCTCATCCAGATAAAGATGACTGAGGAGGGCGGCTTTGAAACGATTACGGAGCCCGAGGTGGGGCAGCGTTTTGCGAGCCCGTATCTTCGGTATTTCCCGAGGACTGTGACCCTTGGCCCGAATGAAACGCAGACAGTAAAACTGCAGCTTGTCAGGAGCAGCACCCTTGAACCCGGAGAGTACCGGTCGCATCTCTATTTCAGGGCTGTACCAAAGGAAAAACCGCTGGGAGAAGAGGAAGAGGTTGTTGCCGATCCATCTTCAATTGCCGTGAAACTCACACCTATATTTGGCATAACCATTCCGGCTATCATCAGGGTGGGACAACCTTCGGTGAATGTAACGATAACCGATCCGAAACTCAGGTTCGAAAATGACACCACACCCCGTCTGGGCATTGTGTTTCACCGTTCCGGCGACTACTCCGCATACGGAGATATTGCAGTCAATCATGTCTCTCCCCAGGGTACCGTTACAAAAGTAGGTATTGCCAACGGTGTGGCCGTTTATACTCCCAACACCACAAGACGGTTTGAAATTCCTCTTATCAATACCCGTGGAATTGATCTTTCTGCCGGCAGACTGGAAATTACTTTTTCTGCACCCTCTGACGTAAAACCTGAGATGTTTGCCGAGGCGGTGCTTTCTTTAAAATAGCATGAAGTACTACAATTTGCCGGGTAAAATACCATCTGAATAATGAAAACCAAAAGCCTTACCACCAAGATATTAATCCTGATGGCGGGCTTTTGTCTTTTTGCACAAGTCCTGACGGCCGCGACCTATTACTCCAGACAAAGCGGCAACTGGAATTCCAAAACAACATGGTCAACCGTAAGCCACTCCGGAGGGGCGGCATCCACATTTCCTGCAGCAGGAGATATCGTTTACATCGCAGGCCACACGGTAACCATTACTGCCAATGTCGCTTGCACTGAACTGCGAATTTCTGCAGCATACGCTACCGGGCTGCTTACCATAAATTCATCATATGCTTTAACGGTTTCCGGAGCTATTAATATTTTCAGCTCAACCGGCAGCAACACCTCTTTTGCATTTGCAGGAGGTGGCCAGATAGGCTGTGCATCTCTTACCATCGGCACCAATATTAACCCAACCAGCACAAGAACAACCAATCTCAATAGTTCTGTTGCAGAACTGCTTATTTCCGGAAATCTGACACTTTATAGCAATCGCAACTGGGGTTCATACAATAATGCCTCGGCAAATATTGAAACCGGTAATGTACTCGTTGCAGGAACTGTTGTAACGGATAATGAAAATGCAGGGAACAACTCTTCCCTTGTACTTGGAAACGGCTCGCCCACCCTGACTCTTGGTGGTGCAACCCCGTTTAGTCCGGATGGTACAGGTACAAGCACAATAACGCTAAACGGCACTGGGGCAACCGTTAATTACAGTTATGGCGGCAACCAGAACTTGTTCAATGCAGCCTATACCAACCTGTCCCTTTCAGGCAGCGGCGTCAAAACAATTCCTCCGGGATTATCTCTTTCAGGCATACTTTCCATGGAAGGAACAGCAACGGTAGCTGGCACGGCGCCGGTTTATGGCACCACATCAACTTTGCGGTACCAGGGATCTGCCGCCCAGGTTACAGGGATTGAAATGGTATCGGTTTTCAGCGGTGACGGTGGACTGATTATCAACAACCCTTCCGGTGTCAGTCTTGCTTCATCTGTAACTTTAAGCGGCGGGTTGAACCTTGTTTCCGGGGTATTAAATGTGGGAGGAAATACTCTGATGCTTAATGGTCCTGCAATTTCAGGCACACCCGGAAATCTCTCCACCACATCCTCTTCTTCACTTGTATTCGGCGGATCATCAGCAGGAATATCAATACCTCCAAGTGTAATCAGCCTGAATGATCTGACAATTAACAATTTAAATGGGGTAACTCTAAACAGCAGTTTAACTCTTGCTACCGGCGGTACTCTCACTCTAAACGGTGGTATTCTTGATGCCGGTGCCAATGTTATTGCAGTTACAAACACATCTGCTTCAGCTATTATCAGCTCTGAGACATCGTTTGTCAATCTCGCCGGAGGCGCGCTTCAACGAACACTTCCGTCAGGTCTGGCCGGAACAGGAAACAATTATCTCTTTCCGATAGGCGAGGGAGGAACCTACAAGGCAATAAATCTCATTGATGTAAATACCGGCGCAACGGGTCCGGTGCTTCGTGCTTCAGTGAGCCCGTCCGGTGCAACAAACGGAGACAACAGTACAATCAGCAGCGTCGATCCCCGGTACTGGTCGTTGTTGAATACAAACAGCGGCAATTTCACCCGTGCTGCAATTGAACTGTTTGAGGGAGGCCTCGACATGACCAGGACAATAGGTATGGCGCCTGCACCTGCAGGTAACTATTCTGCCATTGGCGGCATACCGGGTGAGAACTCGATTGTTTCTCCTGTGGTTACAAATCCGGGGCAGTACTACGCCATCGGGGTCCTCAACTATGAAGTTTTCTATTCATACAGGAGCGGAGACTGGCATGATCCTTATACGTGGACCTCAGACCCGAGCGGTACTCTTCAAATAGGGAATCAGATACCCGGGAATGGCTCAGATGTTGTTATACTGACAGACCGTACGGTAACTCTTATGCAAAATGTAACGGAAAGTGAGTTGTCGGTCAATATCGTCTCCGGCGCCTTTCTGGATCACTCTTCATATCGGTTTATATCAGGCCTTGAAGCTCTTAACGGACAGGGGACCATCAGACTTGCCTCGGCGAATTTCCCGGTGGCGGCAGTCAACACTTTTGTGGATGCCGGGGGAGGTACCGTAGAGTATTACAACGGATCAGACTTTACGCTGCCGGCAGCCCAGACTGTTTACAATAACCTGGTCATCAACACATCAGGTGCCATGGCCACCCAGTTGTCAAACCTGACACTGAACGGAAACCTCCTGATCAGGAGCGGGGTTTTCAGAATCAATAACAACAGCTCAACAGCAAAGCTGTCACTTACGATAATGGGCAATGTAACCGTTGAATCAGGTGCATCAATCGCGGTGGGCAACGGTGTCACGAATACCGTTATCACAGGAAGCGTTACCGGTGGTACGGCGCCATATCTCAATTACTATCTGAATTTTCACACTGTCATTATCAGGGGTGATTTCACAAACAACGGAACGGTCCGGTTTACCAACCAGTCCTTCCCGGTTTACAATGCATTCCCGCCCACAACGGCAGGTGCAACATCAGGCGCAGCTACGGTTTATTTTGAAGGCACAGCCGATAATACCCTGACATGCAACGGGGTAACAGATTTTTATAATCTGATTGTAAATAAGGGAACAGACCAGACATATAGCCTGACAGTGTTCTCAAGCGGGTATGGAAACTTCAGGCTGTTCGGGGCCAACACCCTTGCCGCGGAGGATTCGGTTACAGCAAACCCGTTGCTGAGAAAGGCACTGTGGATATATGCCGGAACTCTTGTACTGAAAGGAAATGTAATCATTCCGTCTCTTTCTGAGGGGACAGCCACAAATGCCCAATATTATGTTCCCTCCAACGGCGCTCTGGTGTGCGACGGTGTGGATGTGGCGGTGTTTGTGACAGCTGATGACTACCGGGAGGTGAATACGGCCTACGGAGTCGCGGCGGGCAGTAATGACGCTATGTGTATTGATACCGGCCATGTTTCGAGTTCACTCTATGTTTTTGGCCGTCTGCAGGTAAACAACGGTCTTCTTTCCACGAAGGAATCAGGAGGCATATTAACCTCTTCCACCGCATCTGGACAGATAATAATCAATGGCGGAACTGTTGATGCAAAGCAGTTCCTGGCCTTAACAGGGTCAGCAGCATACAGCCAGTCGGGCGGCTTGTTTATTCTTCGGGGGCGTATGCGGCGTACGCCGTTATCCTATGCTTCGATAGCAAGCCTGACTGATGTCACAGAAGCTACCCTTAACACTGCCCGTACCACAATAGTGGCAAGTAATGCACACGGAAGCTTCAATCTTGAAAATGCATCCAACATATACAGTGTTTCAGGCGGAACAATCAGAATTTATGATGTGACGGGCACCACCGCTTCCGAAGCCTTTGACGTCAAGGCCTCTGCAGCAAATATCAGTGTTACCGGCGGCATGCTCGAGATTATGCCCAAAACCGGAACGGTGCAGCCGGATCCAGCATACTATGCCATTCACTCCACGGCACCCCTGGGCAATCTGACCGTAAAAAGGATTGACGGATCGGCAGCAGCAAGGATGAACACGGCTCTGACTGTTCAGTCCGGGGCAGATATCATATCAGGTGAACTGAATGCCAACAACCTTAATCTGACTGTCGGCGGGAACTTTTTAATTGAAGCCGGCGGAGGATATATCACAGGTTCCAATACAACCACCATAAACGGCAGCGGGGCACAAACTCTTACCGCAAACACCCCGTCTCCCCTGTCGCTGAACAATTTCACAATTGACAAACCGGCAGGTACAATCCTGACCCTTTCCGGCTCACAGAATGTGATCAATGTCAGTTCGGCATTCACTCTTCAGGCAGGAACGCTCAATGACGGAGGCAAACAACTCAATGTATCCGGCAATGTTTTTAATTCCGGTATTACTTCCGGTACCGGCAGGCTGGTCCTTAACGGTTCATCTTCACAGACCATTGACGGAGGCGGTACATATGGCAATATTGAACTTGCAAACAGCTCAGCCTCACCAGTCACGCTCCTTGACCGCATGACTGTTAACGGAACACTGGGCTTCGCAGTAAACGGAAACCTGAATATTGGAATATTTAATCTTCATCTTAATTCCGGAGCCTCTTTTCAGAATGCTGGAACCAACAGGTTTGTTCAGGTTGCCGGAAATGCGGGTGACGGAGGGCTTTCGCGCAGCTATGTGTCAAATGATCCCTTTCTCTTTCCGGTGGGTATGCCAGGAAGGTATACGCCGGCAACAATAGGTTTTTCCTCATCACCCTCTGCATACGGATCGGTTACTGTTGTTCCTGTAGATTATGAACATCCGCTTACTACAGTCAACGGCCAGAGCCTATCCTACTTCTGGAGGGTAAAGTCTTCCGGGTTTTCAGGCATACCGCTCTATTCGGTCACCCATTCGTTTGTCTACAGTCAGTCTGATGTTGCGGAAACAGAATCGACATACGTTCCGGCACTTTATGATAATGTATCCCGAAGCTGGTACATCGGACAGACTTCAGATGTAAATACAGCAACTAATACAATTTCAGACTGGACCACCCCCACCAACGGCACTAATTTCCTGGACGGCGATTACACTGCCGGAAGAGCTACGAGCTATGGCACACCCAGGATTTATTACAGTCATCAGTCGGGCCTATGGTCATCCAACTCCACCTGGTCACTTACCGGACATACTGTAAACAATCCGCCATCTGCTCCTCCCGGTGCAAATGACATTGTAATTATCGGCGGGAACGATTCAATCTGGCTTGCCACAGAAAATCCGGCGTTACCGATAAATGATACTGATATTGACTTGCCGTATTATCAGAGGAACAAGGCAGTTGTAAACTGTGCCAACCTGCAGATAGAGTCAGGTTCTGTGCTTGACATTCAGAATAACCCCGGAAGCACCTTTGCCTCGGTGTTGAGTCATCCTTCCGGCAACGGGAAGATAAGGATTACCACAAGGTATCCGAGCAACTTGTTTGACAATCCAGAGTACTTCGTTTACCCGAACGGAGACTTTTCCGAGTTCAGCCTGAATCAGGGCATCTCTGAGTTTTATTCAATCAATCCAGAGGCCGGGATCTATTATATTCTTCCTTCAAATGCAAGTGAATACGGAACGGTCATCATGACTCCGCTGAGAGGTTCCAATATTATTTTGCCAAACATCCCGCAGGTGACGATCAACGGAGACCTGATCTGCAACGGGTCAGATGCCGATGCATGGCTGGCAATGACCTGGAACGGCATTTACGGAACCATTGTGGCAAAAACCGTAAACATCAAAAGGAATCTTATCGTTGCCGGAGGTTCCCTTGAGTTCATCTATAATACAAACACACTCCAGCAGTTAAATATTGACGGTGATGTTTATGTTGCGCCGGGGGCCGGTATTGATGTATGGAGCGGCAGCGCCAACAATATAATGTCAATCGGTGGCTCGGTTTACAACAACAGCAACAATACAATGGCCGGCAGTTCCAGGAGCCACATCCGCCTTCGCAACGGGTCACAGATATGCAATGTGGTTTTCAGGGGCAACAGGTCAGCCGTTGTTACAAACGATCCGGCCCTGAGCACGTCACCGGTCACAATATTCAACAACGTTACAATTGACAAGGGCAACTCTCCTGATACAACAATCACCTGGAACATTGGCGGAACCCTGACCACCCTCCCCGATAACTGGCTGACCCTGCTGAACGGAACCCTTGTTTATGACCGGACCGGAAACTTCAACATTTCAACCACAACAGATTTTATTATACCGTCAACAGCCGGGCTTACTCTCAACACCCCGTCGAATGTATATATTTCAAACAGTTTAAGCTCCGAAACGCTTTATCTGAACGGCAGGCTAAGGATTACCGGAGGGGGAGGCAATGTATATATCGGTCCCGCCGGAAACACAGTCAACAATGCAGACATTGAATACTCCGGCAGCGGGGCGTCGTTGCTTGAGATTAAGAGCGGAAACCTGTTTGTCAACGGGCAGATCAGAAGACCGCCGGCTTCCACGAACGGCACCCTGACCTACAGGCAATCGGGAGGCAACGTCTTCATTTTCGGAAACAATGCCAACGCAGGAAAAGCAAAGCTCGAAGTGCTTAATGACGGCAGTGAGTTTACAATGACCGGCGGCAATCTGACAATTGTGCGCGGTGGCGGAACAACCTTCGGAGACCTCTATCTCAGGCCGGCAACGGCAACCGTAACAGGCGGAACAGTAATCTTCACACAGAGTCCTTCCTCTGGTCCTGTCATCGATGCCGCTCAGTCTTACCTGCTTGATGCCAATGTTCCGCTCAACAATGTGCAGATTAGCGGAAAAACCAGCGCTACAAGTCGCAATGCGGAGTTGTCACTTTTAATCAGTCCCCTGGTGCTTAACGGATCACTTACGATCAGCAATAACTGGAGCTTCTTCAACTCTAACAATCGTAACGTTACAATAAAAGGTAATCTCAACAACAACGGTACCTACAGTTACGGAACCAACCTTACGCTTTTTGACGGAGGAGTGCAGGCCATAACCGGAACCTCGGTGACCAACTTCTATGACCTCGAAGTCTCTTCTCTCACATCGCTTACTGCGAACGGTAATTTTACTGTCAATCGTGATTTGAATATAGTCTCCGGTAACCTGGTACTTGGGAACAGCCTTGTGACCCTTTTAGGGAACCTGAACAATAACGGGGCTTACACTGATGACAACATTACCGGCGGCATCAGTTTCTCGGGATCATCACAGCAGACAGTATCAGGCACCGGCTCCTTTGCAAGGCTCGTGCTTGACAATACAGCCGGCGCAAGACTTAATAACGACTTAGCTGTCCAGCATGACCTGATACTTGCAAACGGGGTCCTGGATATCAATAAATTCCAGCTTACTCTCAGCCAGAACAGCCTGATTCAGGGAACAGGGTTCAAGAGTACAAAAATGATCAGGTCAGACGGTGTGGCCAGCAGCAGGGGAGTGCTCAAGTTCTTCCCGGCAGGAGCCCAGACCTTTACATTCCCGGTGGGTGTGGCAGGCAAATACACCCCGGCGCTGTTTACCGTAACTGCAAGTACAGCTGTCGGATCAGTCAGAATTAATCCGGTAAATGATTTTCACCCGAGTGTAATTGACCCTCTCAATTCGCTTGGGTATTACTGGCAGGCAGAAAGTTCAGGCGTATCAGGACTCAACGCAAGTCTTGTTTTCAGTTACCTGGCAGCAGATGTTTCAGGCGATGAGTCTGCCTATGTTGCTGCCAGGCTCGTGCAGCCGGGAGGAACATGGGACAAGGCGACCCCCGGAGCCTCAACTGATAATGTCAATGAGGCTGCTAACGCCATCGCATTCTATTACACGGGAAGCAATAATATGAATGGTGATTATACGGCGGGTACCGATGCCGCAATTCCTCCCGAGGTACCCGAATACATTACAAACAGCAACGGTAACTGGTCTGATCCGTCCATCTGGACCCCTGTCGGGTCATCACCTCCTTGTCCTGCCGGTGGACCCAGGGGATGCAATGTGATAATAGACCATGTGATTACGGCCGATATCAATTACATCTCAGTTCTTAACGCAGTCATTAATAACGAACTTAGGCTTGTTGCTCCCACTTACGGTCACAACCTTGGAAACGTCTCCGGTGACGGAAAGATATACCTTGAGGGCGGCAACCTGCCTGGCGGAACATATACCGGTTTCACTGACTGTTCCGGAAACGGCACTATCGAATACGGTGGCAGCGGAACCTATACCATTGTCTCGGGAGTATACACCTCTGTTCCCAACCTGATCTTTTCGGGTACAGGAATCAGGATTCTTCCGAATACTGACCTTACTGTCTGCAAAAGACTGGTGATTGACGGTCCCATCCTTGACAACAGCGTCAATAACAGGAAGCTGACTCTGCTGGGATCATTTGAAAGGTACAATTCAGGCTCATTCAGAAGTGGAACGGGGTCATATCCTTCCGCCACGGTCTCGTTCTCGGGTACGGCGGCACAGCTTCTGGGAGGTGCAACGGGCAACTTCAATGGAAGCAACCGGTTCTGGAACATCGAAATCAACAATGCTTCAGGACTGACACTAAACGAAGGGGCAGATATCGAGGTTGGCAATCAGCTCATGCTGACAAATGGTGTAGTAAGCGTTCCGCCGACAGGAAGATTTATCCTCCTCAGCACCTCACAATCGGCGGTTGTTCCTGCAGGCGGCAGTGCCACCTCGTGGGTCAGCGGCCCCCTGACCAAACAGATCATTAACGGTGAAAGTTTCCTTTATCCGCTGGGCAGGGGTTCCATTAAAGGCCACCGGTTCACCCTCGTTTCAACGGCAGGAACCACTGCATCATTCACTGCCGAATACTTCTCGCCAAACAATACTGCAACTTCAATAGCTCCGCCACTTGATGTGACGAACACACTGGAGTACTGGAGCGTATCCTCTTCCTCACCGGCATCTGTAAGGGTCAGGATAGGATGGGATCCGCAGAGCGATCTTACACCTCTCGTCACCGCAAACGGCCTTGCCGATATGAGGGTGGCAGCCTACAGCACCGGCATGTGGAGGGAGCTTGCGTCCACGGCATCGGGAAACAATAATAACGGGGAGGTTGAAACTACCGGCAGCATTGCCGTAGGTTCCTCCCCCTCGGATTTTACAACTGCAAGCATATCCGGAACCCTCGCCAGGGCTTCATTCTCTTCTTTTGCTCCCATTTGCGGCTCGGGAGGCATCCCGGTTAGTTTTATTTCGTTCTCACCCATAAGCCTGAATTATATCCTGAGCTACACAATTGACGGCGTTGTTCAAACTGACGTGACGATTACATCGCTTCCCTTTGCCCTGCCGGCAACTGCTCCGGGAGTATACCGTCTGACCGGTTTCAGGTTCAACGGCGGTACAGGCACAGGGGTTGTTGACGCCAATACGGTGACTGTATACCAGCTTCCGACACCTTCGAATGCCGGTCCTGACCAGTCGCTCTGCGGGCTCTCAACAACCACCCTCGCGGGCAATGACCCGGGTCCTTATGCAGGACTTTGGACAGTAGTCAGCGGTGCCGGCGGATCATTTGAGAACAGTGTAGAGCATAATACTATATTTAATGGTGTCCTTGGAGTCAGTTATACCCTTCGCTGGACAATCAGCAACGGACCGTGCAGTTCATTCGACGAGGTGATTATTTCCTTCCCTGTTGTAGCCTCGAGGCCCGGTGATTTCACAGCAGCAGAGACCCAGGTCTGCAGGGGAGGATCAGGTTATCAATATTCTGTACCCCTCGTCTCCGGTGTCACTTACAATTGGAGCTATTCAGGAACAGGACATACAATAAACGGAAGCGGCAATTCTGTCACGGTTGATTTCAGCGTTTCAGCCACAAGCGGAACACTCAGCGTCACCGCCACCAACGCGTGCGGCACCAGCCCATCAAGATCGGTTGACATAACCGTCCGGGTGGCCTCTTTCTCCTATACAGGTTCACCTTACTGTCAGAACAGTTCTGATCCGTTTCCAACGCTTGATCCGGGTGGCGTTGCAGGAACCTTCTCGTCAACACCGGGACTGGTTTTCGTGAACCCGGCCACCGGCCAGATTGACCTTTCTGCCAGCATCTCCGGCATCTACACTGTAACAAACACTGTTGATGCCTCCGTTTGCGGGGGGATGACCGCCACAGCCACCGTTACGATAGCAGGTGAGATCTGGACCGGTTCTTCAGGATCGGCGTGGAATGAGCCTGCAAACTGGTCCTGCGGGTTTGTTCCCTATCAGGGAACCAGCGTAATAATCCCGGATGTTGCGGTAAAACCAATAATATCTTCCGGCATAACAGGGGAAGCGGGAGACATTGTGATCGCATCGTCCTCATCCCTGACAGTTACAGGAGGTACAATACGCGTCCACGGCACTGTCCATGGTCCCGGCCTCATTGACGCAACGGCAGGCACGGCGGAATTTACAGGTACTATGCCACAGGCGGTTCCGGCCGGTATTTTTGCGGGAGACAGGGTGATGAACCTCACTGTCAGCAATAATGCCGTGGTGACCCTCGGCGGCCCGCTGAACGTAACAGGTACAGTACTGGTGCAGAATGGCAGCCTTGCTTCAGACGGATATCTTACACTTGTTTCCGATGCCTCCGGCACAGCCCTTATTGACGGTTCGGGCGCCGGCACTGTAACCGGCAATGTGACAATGCAGAGATATCTGCCCTCAAGGTTCGGCTACAGGTATTTCAGCTCTCCTTTTATCTCCTCTACTGTCAGCGAGTTTGGTGATGACATGGATCTGGCTTCGTCATGGCCCATGTTCTACCGTTATGATGAGAGCCGCACTTCGTCAGGATGGGTATCCTATTCAACCGGAACATCTCCTCTTGTTCCGCTCGAGGGTTATGCGGTCAATTTCGGCTCCGTCGACACTCCCTACACAGTTGATGTTACCGGCGAGGTAAACGATGGCAGCGTTTCTGTCACCCTCTATAATAACAATAACACCTACACCAAAGGATTCAATCTTGTTGGCAACCCGTATCCTTCACCGGTGGACTGGAACGCTTCCGGCTGGACCAGGACCGGCATTGACAATGCGCTCTATTTCTTCAGGACAAGCACCACGGATGAGTATGGTGGCACTTACAGCAGCTACGTTAACGGAATATCCAGTGACGGCGTGGCGGACAACATAATACCATCCATGCAGGGCTTCTTTGTTCATGTCTCTGACGGGACTTATCCCGTGACCGGTGTGCTGGGAGCAACCAACAGTGTCAGGGTCAATAACCAGTCACACATCTTCTTCAAGTCATCCCTGTCCGCGAACCGCTTCCTGATCAGGCTTACCGCCGCTTTCACCGATGATGCGGCATCGGCAGACCCCATGGTCGTCTATTTTGATGATGATGCGGCTGTTGCCTTTGACAGTGAACTTGATGCACTGAAGCTGTTCAACACGGATATGATGGTCACTAACCTCTTTTCAGTCCTGACAGATGGCTCGAAACTTTCGGTCAATGCTCTTCCGCAACAGACTGACAGCGTGGTTTATGTGCCATTGGGACTCACATCGTATCGTGACGGGGAGGTTGTCTTCGCACTGCGGAACCTTGAAAACCTTCCTGAAAATGTCCGGATAATGTTCCGCGATGCGGCTACAGGTGCGAATACCGATCTCGTCTCTTCCGGGCCGTACAGGGTGAACCTTAAGGCCGGCGATTATCCAAACAGGTTTGCCCTGGCCATACTTAAGAGCACTACCTCTGTTGAGCCCGGGCCGGGAGAGGATGACCTCTTCAATGTATACAGCTATGGCCAGCAGCTGAGGGCTACAGTGGGAACCGTCAGGAACGGAGAGGGTACAATAACCGTCTTTGACCTGGGCGGAAGGCCTGTTTTTGTGAAGAAGATTTCAGAGACGGGACGCTATAACATGGATGTAAGCATTAAGCCGGGCATCTACCTGGTAACCTACGTGACAGGCAATCTGCATTCAACAGTTAAACTGGCAATTGGACTATGATCATGGAATATGCTTATAAATCAATACCTTACGGAAGACTGCTGTCTGCTCTTACGGCGTTAGTGCTGCTATGTATAGCTGTTCCGTTGCAGGCGCAGGAGCCTCCTCCGAGGCCGGTAGTTATCACCGGCAACGCCTCCCAGCCTCTCGCATTCGGAGCTTTCTCTCCCGGAGCCGCGGGAGGCACCGTTACGGTATCGCCGAATGGAACAAGAACTGCAGCCGGCAGCGTAATACTTTTTTCGCTTGGCTATGTGTATACTCCTGCCATGTTTGACCTTAGGGCGAACCAGGGAACGGTACTCTCAGTACTGATTCCCCCGCCGGCAATCCTTACAGGCAGCGGCGGAGGCACCCTCTCCCTGCAGGTGGGCGGGACACTCCCGGCCTCGCCCTTTGTGACAACGCTGCCATGGCCCCAGCAGACAACACTGCTCGTCGGGGGCACACTGACCGTAGGAAACATAACCTCTAACCCACCCGGCACCTATACCGGAACATACACCATAACATTGATAAGGGAGTAGGGCCGGAGTCCTGAATAACATGAACAATACAAAGAGACATCAGGGAAAAGGTGACAGAAGGCAGATGCCTTCTGTTTCAGCCCTGTACAGTCTCTGTTTTGTACTTATACTGTTGTTTTTTCCGGCCGCTCGGGCAAGCGCACAGAATGAGCCACTCTATGATGAGATTTCGGTCTATGTAAAACTCCCGTACATCGGGATGGGTGAGATTGATGCCCTGATCCGCGATGAAAACGTCTATTTATCCGTTACATCACTGTTCGATTTTATAAAGATCAGGAACGTTCCGAATGATAATATCGATGTAATTGAGGGTTTCTGGATCAATCCGGATGATCTTTATATGATCGACAGGCCGGGCAACCGGATTGTGTATGACGGTCGTGAATGGCCACTCGGGGAAGGAGACCTGATCAGATCCGATAACGGTCTGTACCTCAGTCTGCCCTGGTTCGGCAAGGTGTTTGGCCTGGACTGCAGGTTTACATTCCGCGATCTTACCGTGACAATTGACACCAAGCAGGAGTTGCCGGGAATCAGGGAGATGAAGCTTGCCGAGATGCGGGACAACATGACCCGGCTGAAGGGCGATATCCGTGTTGATACAACCGTTGACAGAACTTTTCCGGCCTTCAGGTTCGGGATGGCCGACTGGTCTGTATACGCCATCGAACAGCCCGGCGGCGTATCGCAGGCCAGGCTCAACCTGGCGCTTGGAGCAGTTATCGCCGGGGGCGAGGCAAATGCCTCACTGAGCTATTATGCAGGTGATCCCTTCAGTGAAAAGCAACAGTATTACCTATGGAGACACGTAAACAATGACCGGTCGTTTCTCAGGCAGATACTGGCAGGCAAAATCACCACTCAGGCAACAGCCTCTGTCTATAATCCTGTTATCGGTGTTCAGTTCACGAATACACCCACCACTTTCAGACGATCCTTCGGTTCATATACCCTGACTGATAAAACCGAGCCCGGCTGGACTGTGGAGCTTTATGTGAACAATGTCCTTGTTGACTATATCAAGGCCGATGCTTCAGGGTTCTTTACATTTGAGGTGCCCCTGGTTTACGGGAACACAATGGTGAAGCTGAAATTCTACGGGCCGTGGGGAGAGGAGAGAACCCGTGAGCAGAGCCTGACCATACCATATAACTTCATACCGCACAGGGAGGTTGAGTACACCGTGAGTGCAGGTGTTGTTGAGGATTCCGTGTGGAGCCGGTTTTCGAGGGCCAGTGTCAGCTACGGAGCCACAAGATTTCTTACTCTGGGCGGCGGAGCCGAATACCTTTCGTCTGTTTCCTCCACCCCTGTAATGCCATTTGTAAATGCCTCCCTGAGGCTCCCGGGCAATGTACTTCTCTCAGGCGAATACACTCACGGCGTAAGGGCGCGCGGCAGACTCTCATACCGGTTCCCGGCAAATATCCAGCTCGATCTTGACTATATCCGTTATGATAAGGAACAGGAGGCAATAAGCTATAACTACCTGGAAGAGAGGCGTGCATCACTCTCCGTTCCGCTGAGGATAAAGAAATTTTCAGCTTATTCCAGGATGTCGTACTACAACATAGTTCTGCCGTTAACCAACTATACCACTGCCGAATGGATGGTTGCCGGGGCGGTCAGGGGAGTGAATACGAACCTGACTACCTACGGACTCTTTGTGGGTAATGCCGATCCCAGTATTCACAGCCAGCTCTCGCTTGCCATCCGCCTGCCGGGCGAATTCATGATAATGCCTCAGACACAGTACAACTACACTGACGGTGAGTTCATGACTGCCAGGCTTGGCCTCGAGAAAAGGGTACTTGAGAAAGGTTACGTAAATCTCTCCCTGGAGAGGAATTTCAGACATAACATAACCATGGGAGAAATAGGCATGAGGTATGATTTCTCCTTTGCACAAGCCGGCATCTCGGCACGGCAGACCAACAGGCAGTCAACCTTAGTGCAATATGCCAGGGGAAGCTTCATCAATGACAGGCCAACAGGCTGGCTGAAGGCGGACAACCGCACCAATGTGGGTCGTGGTGGCATTTCGGTTGTAGCATTCCTTGACCTCAACGCAAACGGCATCTATGATGCGGGTGAGCAGAAGGTGCCGGGACTAAACATCAGGTCAAGCAGCGGTACGCTCGAGCGAAGCGATAAGGATACAACTATACACATAACAGGACTCGAACCTTACGTTAAGTATTACATTGAAGTTGACGAAACCAGCTTTGAAAATGTATCCTGGAGGCTGGATAAAAAATCCTATGCCGTTGTAGCCGATCCCAATATGCTCAAGCTTATTGAGATACCGGTCTTTGTCAGGGGAGAGGCAACGGGTATGGTCATGCTGACCGACAGGGGGGTTACAAAAGGCCTTGGAAGGATGATTGTCAATTTCAATAGCAGTGCAAATGAGATCACCGGCCGGGCCCTGACGGAAGATGACGGTTATTACAGCTGGTTCGGATTGCCTCCCGGAAAATACAGTGTCAGCATTGACAGCTCCCAGCTCAGTCGTCTGAAACTGGTATCGGACCCGGAATCAATTGAATTCACCGTCAGAGGCACCGTGGAAGGCGATTACGTTGAGGGGCTCGACTTTAACCTCAGAAAAGCCGACCTGGTTGCTGATACAGTTATCATGCCTGATTCGGTACCTGTTGCTGATACTCCGGAAATCGCCGGAATGAAAACCACTACCGATACCATTAAGATTGCTCCTCCTGTGCCTGACAGAACCGTGACCAAAGACACTTCTTATCTCGTAATTCATGAGGTTACAAGGGAACTGGTAACTATTACCGAAGACTATTACGCTGTTCAGTTCGGAGCATTCAGGAACAAGATCTACGCGGAGATAATGAAGAACAAGGTTGAAGGGGCTCTTGACAAGAACGTGGAACTGTTAGAGGAGGACGGATTCTGGAAAGTACGCATTACTGGATTTGAAGACCGTGCTGATCTTGAGAAATATATACCCATAATTCATTCACAGGGTATTACCGAAATATGGGTCATCTCCAACAAGGCCGTAAGAGGCGAATGGATCACCCTGGCCCGGGAAGATTCACTGGCGCTGGTTAAGGAAACGGTAACAGAAGAGCCGGTGCCCGTAGTTATCAGAGGCACGACGGTGCAGCTCGGGGCCTTCAGCACGCTTGAGGAGACGGTATCGATGAGCGACAGACTCCTTGCTGCTGCAGAGAAACTTGTTACAATCCGCAACGAGGGAGGCCTCTTCAAGGTGCAGTTAACAGGTTTCGCTGACACCAATGAGGTGAGAGAGTTCATCCCGCTGCTGAGAAAATATGGATTTGATGATATATCCGTGCTGCATGAATCCGAAACCGGTATTATGCCGGTGGTACCGGCATCCATTACCCCGGCGGTTGATATACCGGAAGAACCGGAAAAGGCAGTGCCCCTGATTAAGAATGAACTGCCGGAGATTGTGCCGGATCTGCCGGTGGTTGTTGATGAGGTTGCACCACCACCTCCTCCGGTACCGAGATTTGTGCTCCACGCAGGCAGTTATTACCGCAAGGCTGAAGCTGAACGGGCTAAACTGAAAATTGAACGGAAACTGAAACTGCCTGTTGAGATAGTTGAAGAATGGGACATCTACAGGGTTATGATAACCGGATTTTTTACAAGGGAGGAGACTTATCCGTACTATCCCGAACTTGCAGGATTGGGATTCACTGATATCTTTGTCTATGAAAAACCGTTGATTGACCGGTAGACAAAACTGAATCAGATGAAATATGTAGGAGCACACATCAGTGCAGCGGGAGGGGTGGAAAATGCACCCATGAATGCACACGGGATAGGAGCAAGGGCCTTCGCGTTCTTTACAAAGAACCAGAAACAGTGGGTCGCGCCTCCGCTCACAAAAAAGAGTATTGATGAATTTCGCAAAAGGTGCGGGGATTATGATTTCAAACCGCATCAGATACTGCCGCATGACAGCTACCTGATAAACCTTGGCAATCCCGATTCCGAGGGACTCGGGCGCTCACGGCACTCATTCATTGATGAGATGAAGCGTTGTGAGCAGCTGGGACTCGACAGGCTCAACTTTCACCCCGGAAGCCATCTGAACAGGATGACGGAGGATGAGTGCCTGGACCTGATTGCAGAATCGGTCAACATTGCCCTTGAGAAGACCTCCGGGGTCATTGCCGTCATTGAAAACACTGCCGGCCAGGGTACTAATCTGGGCTACAGATTCGAGCACCTGAGGCATATAATAGACAGGGTTGATGACAAAAGCAGGGTGGGTGTCTGCATTGACACATGCCATGCCTACACCTCCGGTTATGATCTGTCAACCCGGGAAGGCTTTAAAAATGTCTTCGACGAATTTGAAAGGATTGTGGGATTCAGTTATCTGAAGGGTATGCACCTGAATGAATCCAAAAAGGCCTTCGGCTCGAGGGTTGACAGGCATGACAGCCTGGGGAAGGGCGAGCTGGGCAATGAGGTTTTCAACCTGATAATGAATGACCCGCGCTTTGACGGCATGCCATTGATACTTGAGACGCCTGATGAGACACTTTGGGCAGAGGAGATTAAATACCTCTATTCACTGCAGAAATAAATCTTTTGTGCCGGAGAGAACAGGTTCTCATTTTCACTGCAGAATATTGTTCTCTGCGTGCATTCCGGTTCTTGAAGCGGGGAAATAAACTGATTTACCTGGCCCTCAGGTACTGGATGGGCCAGCTTGTATCAGCGCCGAGTTCGCGGGCGGCCTGAAGAGGGAAGTAAGGATTGCGCAGGAGTTCCCTGCCAAACAATACCAGATCGGCCCGGCCGGAAGCAATGATCTCTTCCGCCTGTAGGGCTTCGGTGATCATCCCCACGGCTGCTGTCATGATTCCGGTATTCCTTATCATCTCTGCGAATGGCACCTGGTATCCGGGCCTGACGGGTACCTTCGCATTATGAATGTTCCCTCCTGAGGAACAGTCTATGAGATCAGCGCCGGCCTGATGAAGCAGTGGTGCAAGCCTGACACTCTCTTCCGGGGTCCATCCCCCATCCGTCCACTCGGTTGATGAAATTCTTACAAAGAGCGGGTAATCTTCAGGCCATACGGTTCTGATGGCTTCTGTCACTTCGAGGAGCAGCCTGATACGGTTTTCAAATGATCCGCCGTATTCGTCGGTACGTTTGTTGCTGAGAGGTGACAGGAACTCCTGGAGAAGGTATCCGTGGGCGCTGTGTATCTCTGCCACCCTGAACCCTGCCATCAGTGCCCTTTCGGCGGCCTCCCTGAATCCGGAAATAATCCTTTCGATACAGATGCTGTCCGCCATTCCCGGGGTCCTTTCGCCAGGGCTGAAAGGGATGGCCGAGGGTGCTACATTTTCCCATCCTCCGTTGCTGAGACTGAGTTGCTTTCCGCCGTCCCAGGGAAGGGCGCACGAAGCTTTTCGCCCTGCGTGAGCCAGCTGTATCCCTGCCACGGATCCCTGGCTGTGAATGAAGCCGGTAATCCTTTGGAGACCAGGTATCTGATCATCGCTCCAGAGTCCGAGATCTCCGGGTGTAATTCTGCCTTCCGGCCAGACTGCCGTGGCCTCAACAATGATCAGGCCAGCACCTCCGCTGGCCCTCGTACCGTAGTGCACCAGGTGCCAGTCGCCTGCAAATCCGTCCTTTGCCGAATACTGGCACATGGGTGACATTGCGATGCGGTTCCTGAGTTCAATATTTCTTATTCTGAGAGGAGAGAAGAGATGGGTCATGTTTGTTTGAGTTATTTAAGTGGCAGCAAATTAGAAAATTACTGTTTTCAGAACCTTTAGAAGAACCCCAGGCTGCCGGAGGTGGGCCGGAGCTCCGTAATGTAACCGTCGGGAGGATTCGTAAGCCGGTGCACGGTAACTCCCAGATCCGAATTTAGCCCGAGTCTGTTTGATCTTCCGGGAATCAGGAATGACCTTCCGATTGTGGGATAAAGGAAACTTTGTTCGAAGAGGTGGATGATACCAGATCCGGCGGTCATCCACTGGCACTGCAGATCGCCAATCACACCCTTATTGCCGAGGCTGTCACCGTGCTCAATTTCGCCCTTCAGAAGGTATGTTACAGTCTCTATTCCCCGGTGCGGGTGCCAGGGGAATCCTTTAATATAATCTTGCGAATCCTTTGAGTCGAACCCGTCAAGCATCAGGAACGGATCAAAATCCTTTATAGTTCTGTATCCCAGAACCCTGCGCAAACTAACTCCGGCGCCGTCAACAGCGTGCTGACCCCTGACAACCTGTGTTAATCTCCTTGATGACATTTTTCTACGGGTATAGATAACTACGTAATTTTACTGAAAAATCACGAAACGGCAATAACAGCCCGGTTGTTCCCGGATCAATCCGGCTGATACTTCCTGTTTCTGTCCGCCCCTGTCAAAAATGCACTTCACCTGCACAAAACAACCGTTTACCGACGAACTGTGGGCTAAAGGTAACCGTGGTTCTACTTTTACGGCGAACTTGATAAACAATTAATCCGCGACTTATGAAGAATCTTTTGTTTACGGTTATCGCTATGCTGCTGACAATGTCAGTGCAGGCACAGAACGGCGTAACCCTGAAAATGAACCTTGAGAAAAACAAGGTATATCAGCTCCGGTCTGTATCAGATCAGACCGTCACACAGACAATTAACGGCGGCCAGCAGACCACCGAATCACATGTCAGCTACATCATGTCATTGAAAATGGTTGATGCAACACCTGATTTCATGATTACCGAGATTCGCTTTGACACTCTGATCACCAACACCAATGCGATGGGGAAAGTGTCAGTTATGAGCTCCGCAAAAGAAGGAGATATAAAATCATCAGAGATGGCTGACGTGGTGTCATGCATAATGAACAGACTGAGCAAAAGTGCCATCTATGCCAAAATCGATTATTCGGGCAAGCCGGTTGAGATAGTGAATGCGGGAATGCTTGCAGAAATGATCCTCAGGGATACGGCTGCCATTACTCTTGCCGGTCCAACCGGCGATGCGGTTAAACAGCAGCTTGCAGGTATGATCAGTGCGGAGGAACTGAAGACCATGATTGGGATGTTTACCCATAATCTTCCGGGCAGGGAGGTTTCTCCGGGCGAAACCTGGAACAACTCGCAAACAATGAATACCGGAGGAATGACTCTTGATATTTCGACAACTTACCGGTTTACAGGGACAGAGGGTGACTTTGCCGTCATAACTTCAGAGTCTGCCATCAGGGCTGCCGATAATGCCGCACCCTTACAGTCCGGTGGCGCCACGGTGTCCTACGGTGATCTTAAAGAACTGAGCAGGGCAACCATGAAAGTATACCTCCGGACAGGTCTCTTGTCAGAGAGTACAGGAAAAACACGCCTTTCCGGGAACCTGGGCATAAGCGGACCGGGATTCAGCATGCAGATGCCGATGGACATAAACGGCGAAACTACAGTAAACGGAATACAATAAATTGATTTTGGACAGGACATGAAAAGTTATTTGGTAGGATTGCTTCTGGCAGCCTCTGTTGCCGCGCAGAGTCAAAGTATAAGCGGTAAAGTGTGCCTGGAGAGTGACAGGTCTCCGGTGCCCTACGCCACGGTCGGACTGATGCAGTTGCCTGATTCGGCAATGTTGACAGGGGTCATTACCCTTACTGACGGCGGTTATGTTCTCGAAAATGTAAAACCCGGGAATTACTTCGTCAGGGTCAGCTATGTGGGTTATGGGACAACAGGCAGGAGTGTAGCCGTGGAGCCAGGTGATACTGATGTAGCAGTTGACACAATCTTTTTGTCTGAGACTACTGCCACGATCGGAGAGATAATGGTTGTAGGTGAGCGCCTCAAGGGGAAGGAGATGGTTGACAGGACCAGCTATGCAATCCCTGCGGCAGTCTCACAGACTGCCACAAACGGTTATGACCTGCTGAAAAAGATACCGCAGGTGAATGTTGACTTTCAGAATAACGTGACACTGAACGGCAGCAGCAACTTCATCATACAGGTTGACGGGAGACAGCGCGACAAGGAATACCTGGCCAGGATTCTGCCGTCGGATATCGAAACAATCGAGATCATAACCAATCCTTCAGGCAAGTATGAAGGCAATATCGACGGGGTGATCAGCGTGATACTGAAGAAGGAGGCCAGGTACGGTATCAACGGCAATGTGGGAGCCAACGTAAAACCCTTCAACAAAGTCACCAGTCAGATCACGGGAAGCATAGACTATTCAATGGGCAAGGCAACTTTTTACCTGACTGCCCTTAACATTTACCAGGCCCTGGACATCGGACAGTCAAATGAGGCGGCTTTTACGGCAATCGATTCAACCGTCAGCCTGTCCGGGGCCGGAGGCATTAAGGTAACAATGTCGACAGTCAACAGCGGGTTTGATTATTACATTAATGATAAGAACAGCCTGAGTCTGAATGTTAGTTATAAACCAATAACCCAGGATGTTGACCTTCTAGGCGAGACCTTCCTGTACAAAGCCGAATCTCCGCTCAACAGGATTGCCTCTCTAACCTTCAACGGTTACACAAGTGACGAAACATCTGCTTCGCTGTTCTATAAAAAAACCTTTAAGAACCCGGTTCAGGAATTAACGGTAGAGAATACTTACTACAATTTCCGGTCAGTAGAGGATAACAGCTTCGACAACACCCGTTACCCCTATGATTCGGGAACGGTTCTGGATACATATTCAAGGCAGGAAGAAAGCCTCAACAGAAGAAATTACTACTCCGCAAAGGTGAACTTCGTACAGCCGCTTGGGATGAACGCAAAGCTTGAATCGGGCTATCAGTTCTATTACCAGCAGATGAGTTACGACTTTACAATAAACGCGGTTGAGGCTGACAATCTGTTTGAATACGGGGAACTGAGGAATTCACTGTATGCCGGGGTGACCTATAACGTGAAAAAGATTGGCCTGCAGGGGATGCTCAGGCTTGAAAACAGCCATATAAGGGCGGATTCGGTCTCGGAGCCAGACTATACATGTATACTTCCTTCAGTCAATGTTCAGTATAAGTTTTCTGCCTCGCACAACCTTAAGTTTACATATAACAGGAGGATTAACCGTCCCGGGATATATGACATGAATCCCTATTTCAGGACGGACCAGAACTATAACATAACCCAGGGGAACCCTGATCTCAGGCCTGACTATCGTGACCGTCTGCAGCTCACCTATACCTGGAATTTCGGGAGCAACTACTTCTCCCCGTACATTTATAACGAGTATTTCTCAAACAGGGTGGGGAATGAATACAAGGTTACCCAGTCGCCGGTTGACAACTCGCTGATTACGTTCACAAAGCCGTATAACCTTCTTGACGGTTACGAGCTGGGTGGTGGCATAAACGCAACGCTGTGGTATGTCAACTTCAATGCCAGGGTCTACAACGGGCATATAAATGAATACACGGGTCCGGACTTCACTATTCCCGGCAGGGATTACTTCTCATGGAGTATGACCGGCGCCGCCTATCACAGTTTTGGCAAGAACAAGAAGACGACGGCCTTTGCCTTCCTGGGCTATGACGGGGTGAATGTCAACGCCAGGTCCAGGACATACAATCATCCCTTCTACGGGCCGGGTATCCAGACCCAGATAAAGAATCACAGCATGGGGGTGGTATGGGTGCTTCCGCTGTCAACAAACGTTAAGCTGAACCGGACGGAGACCGAAGCTCCTGAGTTTGCCTCCACGAATGTTATCAGTTTCAATGCCTCAAACTTCATTCAGTTCTCCTATTCCTACAAATTCAACAAGGGCAGGAACGTGAAGAAGATTGACCGCAAGGTAGAGGTGGAGAGTGACAGCAAGGGCGGTGCGCTGGTTAAATAAATCAAGAGATGGCTCACAGCAGGTAAAAATTACATTGGGGATCTGAGCGGGATTATTTCCCGCTCAGGTGCTCCATTAGTGATGCGATTGCATTCTCCATCTCCGGCATCAGTTCAACAAGAACCGGGGTGCAGCCTGATTGCCTCAGAAATACCTTCGAAAGGCCAAGGAGCAGCTCTGACCGGAACTCGATTGAATTTGGTCTGTAACCAAGTTTAAGGATCTCCCCGAGGAGCTTCTCCGGGAAGGATTCATAGACTGACTGCAAGTCCGGATCCGGGTGCAGGAGATCGGTACCTGCGATCATACCGTTGGTTTTGTCCATAAGGAGCAGCATGAACGGGAAGTATCCTTTCTTTCCTTTCTCCTTCACCGGTGCAGGTATAAGGACCAGGTCCGTCTGAATGGTCACCAGTACGGGTTTCAGTTTAGCTACAGCCTCGATTATGCCCGGATTACATTTTGGGGTGTACTTTTTACTGAAATTTTCGATATCCGGAGCTTCATACTGGCTTTTCCATTCCGGTTTTGCGGGATCGCCCGAAGATATTCTTATAAGCATCTTTTCTCCGTCTCTGCCTTTCTTTCTCAGGATTCCCGGTTTACTGACGGTCTCGAAAATAACCCATACTACCTGTTCTAGCATTACCGGCAACTCTGCCAGGGTATCTTCTCCGGGGAAGGCCGGGACGAATCCGGGGATGATTTCCTCAAGCCTGGGCCATCTTCCTTTCCCCCTGACCGTTACCCCCGATTTTCTCAAGACCTCCCGGTCATCCTTGTCAAGTAATTCCCGGTCGTTGAAAGAGAGCAACAGGTGCGGAACAGTCAGGATTGATGTTTCTGCGACGGTATCTGCATTTTCCTGTATGCTGTAAAATCCGGCAAGCCCTTCGATGCCTTTGTAGGCTGCAATTGCCATGAATTCACCGTTGCGTCCCATCACCGAGATGTACCATGTCTGGCCGCTGACCGGCATCCTGATTCCGAAAATATCAGTTTCATACAGACCCTCCCATGGCTCCATATTGCATATCACGTTGGCTGCCAGGAAGATCTTGTTAAGTAACGGGGATTCCGCCACTTTTTTCACAGTCCCGGCGTTCCCTTCATTAACTGCCCCGGATTTCTCCTTTCTTCCTGTCACTACATTAATCCCGCTTTCGGCTCCACCTTTCTCTTTTTTCGACATTGATTTTTTAGGGCCCACGGAGCCGGGAGTTTTCGGCCTTCTTACCTGCTTCATGATTGTATTCAATATCTCAGTTGCCGTTAAAGGGTCAAGCCCTGATATGCGGGCAGCCTCCGCGATGTCAGGCTCCTGCTCCTTATTGATCTGCGGAATGACCTGTTCAAGGAATTTATTTACTTTTTTGCTATGCTCATCACCGACCGGATCCTTGTCCTTGAGGAACAAATGTTCATATTCGTTAAGTACAATTTTTGTTTTCAGAATCGATTCGGCCGTGGCCACCATCTGCAGGTGAACCATCAGATATGGAACATCCGGAACGTTGTAACCAAGGGAATTGTATTCCTTAACCAGACGGTAGAATCCCGACAAGGTCATTGTATGAAACAACAGCGATTTATCGGTTTCATTAAAATAAATCTGCGCAAAGTGAGGGTGCTTTCCAAGCTCCCGGTGAGTAAACCGGTATACTCCTTCATTGTACTCTGAGATGAATTTTTTCTTCAGCTTTACCGTATCAGGATTCTGCAATTCATACTCTGACATCACAACTATCAGCTCATCATCCTTATGAAAAGTTCTGGGGTAGGCTGAGCCGGATAACAGCAGCATATAGGGCAGCGGATCATCTTCAATGTCTTTTAGTACCTCTGTTTCATTTTCAATGGCCGGATTCTTTTCAGTGGCGAAGAAAAAAATATCATCGGGACCGAAGCTCTGGAATTCTGCTATGGGTCCGTAACTCTGCCAGCAGTACCCGTTGAACCCGATAAGGTTAAGCCAGAGGAGTATGTTTCCCCTGGTCTTAAGGCTGCCGATAGATGGAGAAAAGAGCAGATATTCCTCTTCAGTGAATGCATCCCTCATGATGAAGAAATCCTTTGCAGGTTCCTCCGTTATCTCAGAAAAACTGAATCTCCATGGAACAGAGGCCTGTTCCTCCAGGTACTTTCTCTCCTCACCGGAGATGTGGTTCAATGCGGGATTTCCCAGGAACTTATCAATCAGGCCACCCTCTCTGAAGATTCTGTGAGCAATATACTGAGCCTGGAACATTTCCGTTCCTGATCTGCCGATCAAGGAAAGTACATGCCGGTACTTTGAGAAGTACTGGTTCATCCTCTTTCCCAGGCTATGGTGCCGTGCGGCGAAACCGAGAAGGAAGTCGTCCACAACCCTTTTGGAGATCCGGCTGTTCTTTTCACATATGCGGCGGATAAGGTCATAATCTGACTGCTGGGCCTTTCTGGTCATAATGCGAGTTTTTTATAAAGATAAAAACGAAAAAATCAAATCCGGACAAAAAAGAATGAACTTCATCTGAAGAGCCTGTTTATTTTACCCGGGATTATCTTAATTTTATCAGGCATTCGATCCGATGCATCCTGATGACAATGTGCCTTACAAATTTAACAGCCTTATGAATACAAACGCCACAAAACTATCCCTGAAAAAAAATCGGATATGGCCTTGGCGACACGGCATCGCACTTTGTATGGGACATGGTGGGCTTCCGGATCCTTATTTTTTATACAGATACTTTCAGAATATCTGCAGCTGTAGACGGTACCATAATGCTGATAGCCCGTTTCCGGGATATGCTCAGTGATCCGCTGATGGGCATCATTGCCGACCGTACCAGCACCCGGTGGGGTAAATTCCGTCCATACCTGCTCTGGACAATGCTTGCCGATACCGCTGATTACTCTGAATGGAAATTTGGCCGGCATGCAACCGGACTGGTCTTTTCGGCGGCCACGTTTGCAAAGAAGGCCGGATGGGGCATCGGCGGCGCACTGGCAGGCTGGATGCTTGCCCTTTTTCAGTTTGTCCCGAATGCTGACCAGTCAGCCACCACCCTGACCGGCATAAAACTGAGGATCTCTGTCTTTCCCGGTATTCTCTATATGTCATGTGCCATTCTGCTCTGGTTCTATGCCATTGACCATAAAACCTGCCTCCTGATGCAGGAAGAACTGGAAAAAAGAAGGGAAGAATCAGAAATAAACTAAAACTCATTCTATCCATTTAAACAAAACCTGTAATATCAACTGCATTATGAGAAAGTTCCTTCCACTGCTGATAATTGCCCTGGCTGCCCTGGCGGTCGTATCATGCAATCAAAAGCCGTCCGCCTCAGGAAAAACCGCATCCGATATCCTGGGATCTCCCGACTACCAGGCCATTTCATACGGAGGGTATCGCGGGAAGACAAGAGATGTTCAACCAACGATTCCCCAGCTGAAGGAAGACATGAAAATATTATCGGCCATGGGAATAAAGGTAGTCCGGACCTATAATGTCCATCTCGATGAGGCGGCGACTTTCTGATTATTGGAGTTAAGTGAGGGTTTCCAGGGTTTTTTAAAGATCAACCTCTGTTTTAAGTCCAAAACTTAAACATGCATTATTATATGAAATAACTCGCGTTTTATTTCTATAAATATATGTGGATTGAGTTTCTGACGAGAATGAAGCCTTTCAGGGTATTTTCAATAATGGATGTGGGAAAGCAATTTCCTTCAATGAATCTGATGAATCTTGTCCGCTGGCAGAAGAAAGGGTACATTTTAAAACTGAGAAATGGATGGTATGCCTTTAACGATACAGCAAGCAGCGAGAATATAGAATGGCTCGCTGCCAACCTGATCTATGCTCCTTCATATATTAGTTTGCATACGGCGCTTTTCCTGGTATAACCTGATCCCGGATATGGTACCTGTTACTACTTCGGTAACCACGCGGAAAACAAACAAATTCTCAACTTGTTTCGGAGACTTTTATTATCACCGCATTAAACCGGAATTGTTCGGATTCGGATATTCACTTGAAAATATGGATGCCAATAGTACCACAGGTAATCCAGGCAGAAAAATCATGGTGGCTACTCCACAGAAAGCTATTCTGGATTTTTTTTATGTCCATAGTTTTTATGATTCGAAAAAGGAAATGGAAGATCTCAGGTTGAATGACAGCGAACTGGCAAAGATCATTGATGATGACTTTTACAATTTCCCGGAAAGGTTTAAGAGCGAAGCCCTTAAGCGTAGAATTCAATTGATGACCAAAACATATGGCTTATGATCAGCTTCGACAAAATAAAATCCTTCTTCGGTGATAGTATCAGAAGGAATCCTTCATGGTTTGAATATATGCTGAAGGAGTATTTTCATTACAGGTTTCTGGATATTATTTTTTCATGAGAATATAGGTCAAAGCTAAGTTTTATAGGAGGAACCAGCCTGCGGATTTTACATAATATTAAGCGCTTCAGTGAAGATCTTGACTTTGACTGCTTCAATCTGTCGAGGGAAGAATTCATAGATCTGACCGACAAGCTTATTGAAAGAATCAGACAGGAAGGAGTTAAGATTGAGCCTGAAAACAAAGGAAAGGACCTCAAACTGGCTGCATTCCGAAGGAACATTATCTTTCCCGGCTTATTGTTTGAGTTGGGATTCACGGGTCACAGGGAGAAGAAGCTTCTGATAAAGATCGAATGTGAACCGCATAATTATGTATATGAACCGGCAAAACCCATTATCCTTTCGTAAACTTTGTTGAGTTTTTTACGCCTCCCTTTTTGGCAATACCTTCCTGTATGCTTTGTATCCCTTCCTTGAACCTTTGCGAAAGCAAGCCGTTCATGCTTTTTTCTTTCAATGCTTTTGCCTGGCTCCGCACCCAAAGGTATTGGTCATTATCACCACAGGCTCTAACTTTTAACAGTTCTATTGGCTGCTGACGTTTTTGTACCACGGACTGAAAGTGATTATCTGTATACGTGCCCTTTGGAATATTCCGGGGGATTGACACCGTACTGTTCCCTGAAATGGCGTGCGAAGTTGGACTGATTGGAAAATCCGGTACATTACCTGGGCTACGTTGTCATGATCCTTCCTGAAAATAACCGCAGCCGTCTTTAGTCTTATTGATCTGATCAGTTCGGCAGGAGAATAACCTGTCAGTGCCTCAATCTTCCCGTACAGATGGGTCCGGCTGATATAGAGACCGGTGCATACAGAATTCACGTGAAAATCGGGATTGGGAAAATTCTCTCTCATCAGGTTTATAGCCTTTTGCACCAGGGTATCGTCAGGTATAGCTTACTCATCAGGTGCGGTAAGGAACTGCTTCCTGTACCTCTCCCGGATTCTTCTGGCAGTGTCAAAATGGTTCCACTGATTTTGATGGTTAGTTCGGTCATGTCAAAAGGCTTGCTGATATATTCAACTGCCCCGCAGTCGAGACCTGTGATGGCGCTCTGCCTGTCAGCCCTGGCTGTGAGCATTATTACAGGGATATGACCTGTCTTCTCATTCTCCCTGATCCTGCGGCAGAGCTCCTAACCATCCGCCACTGGCATCATCACGTCAGTGAGGATCAGGTCAGGGATGTGCTGGACCGCTGAAGCAAATCCCTCCTCTCTGTCGAAGGTCTTTCGTACCGTCCACTCTTTTGAGAGGCTGCCGGCAATGAATGAGTTCAGCTCCCTGTTGTCCTCAACCACCAGTATGCAGTAGCTGTAGCGGCTTAATCAATTGTCTGGTTTTGTTGCAGGAGCATATTCTTTCTTTTTGGTTTAATCAAGTTTCATGGCACGAATCCATGTGAATCCGGCATAACCTGACTCATAATTATGTGACCAGGTAGATGGGTCAGAATCAATGACTGTATAAGTGCCAGGCTTAATCTTCACCAAAGGATAAAATACCCAATATGCATTTATCACCCCACCTTGTCCGACTATCCCCCAGGTTTGCCATGGTCCATAAACTGTTCCATCCGAATGTTGTAGTGAAATAGTCCCGGGCAAGGCACCTTGATTAAAATAATGATAGTTCATTATACTTGTAATAAGTAGTTCCTTGTCAATGGTAAATGTAGTTGGGTTAGTTGGCCCGTTGGAAACACCCCCAATGTTTCCGTTATAAAAGATTTGTTCGTCATTAATTGCAAACTCGGAAACAGTTATTTCTATACAAGCCTTTTGAGATGGGTCTGAAACCAAAGTTGCACATACCTTGTATACGCCAGCACTGGCAGATGCTTTATAAATACCAACATTATTATATGTCGGGTCTTCAGAAATAATTCCGCCATTTGCCGGATTTACTGACCAGGTAACCGTTTGAGCAGTTATACTATTATCGAACACAACCACGAACGCTCTTGATTCGTTGGTCATCATGTAGGCTTCTGAAACCCCAAAACTTATTTTTGATTCAGCTTCAGTTTGGGTTGCCTTTTCACACCCGTATAAGAGAAGAGACAGTGTTAAAAAAAACAGAATATTTTTCATAAGGCTGGTTTTAAGTTAATATGCAAAAAAAGTAAAAAATGTTTGTTTGAAGAACACATGATTCTCTCAGCCTCCCTTGGACCGGGCCTATTTTTGATAAAGAGTCAAAATCAGATGACCAATCTGCTTCCCGTGAAGTATTTCTCTGACATTTTTTTGGCCGGGTAATCCTGTTTTCATTTAAAGCTTGACCCCGGGCCGGCCCGATCCCTGGCAGAAATGAAAAAGGCAGCCGAATGACTGCCTGGTAGAATAATTGTAAAAAAATTCATGGATTTATACCAATATGGTAGAAATACTGGCACTAAACCTGGCACCAGAAATAATTATGATTATCGGGATGTTTATTCGGAAAGAATGCGATATAACTCAAGATTCAAATAATAATGACGGCCTTCAATTTCCTTTTTTTCAAGAACATGTATATCGGATAATCTGTTTAAATAATCCCTTGCAGTATTTTCAGAATATATTCCTGAATCAACCAGGTGTTTTACTTTTGTAAAGGGCTGAGTAAACAGTGCATTTACAAGGTCTTCGGGATTTCTAACCTTCCTGGCATCTTTCTTTATAAACTCTAAAATTGAATCTTTCGCTGATACAATTTCATTGATTTTCTGAAAAGTAATTATGGATGTGTGTTCAATAGCTTTAAGCATAAATAATAACCAGTCTTTCCAGTTACCTCTTTGGGAAACCCCTGATAATCCCGAATAATAATCTTCTTTATGATCTAAAATATATCGGCTTAGAAATAATATTGGGACATCCAGTAAGCCCTTTTTTGTCAGATAATTGATATTAAAGATCCGCCCTGTCCTTCCGTTGCCGTCACGAAAAGGATGGATAGCTTCAAATTGATAATGAGCAATTGCCATTTTAAATAAACAGTCCATTCCGAAATTTTCATCATCATTTAAGAAATTTACCAGGTTGTCCAGCTTTTCTATTATCACAGCCTGACCTTTCGGCGGAGTATAAATGACCTGACCAGCAGTTGGCCCAGTGTCACTTTGCTTTATTGTTGTATTTATAAAATCGGGTCGGATCTCATCTTTTGTTTGCTTTATTTCCTGAAAGACTTTAATGAAATACTCTATATCAAAATAATCCTGGTTTCGTAAATAATTGTAACCAGACCATAATGCTTCTCTATACCTTAACACCTCTTTTGACGCTTCATTAATTTCAGTGTTTTGGTCACTATAAGCCTTATAGAGTTCGTCATCTGTTGTGAAAATGTTTTCAATTGCACTTGAAATTTTTGCTTCCTGCAAACTGATAGTGTTGATTAATAAACCCTGATCGGGAATCACAACACTACGACCCTGAAGCCTTGCTAATGCGGCTTTAGCATCTCCCAGTTTCTCTAATAGCTCTATTGTCTGATAAAGTTCTTTTCTTATTGGTAACAGGGGAAGATTGTTCCATGGAACATTTCTGTCGGGATTGATTTGATATAGAATTTCAGGCATTAATTGCCGGAATATTTAATGTTTATTCAACTTCCGGGATCAAATATACTGTAAATACTTCCACCAAACATTAAATATTTACTCAAGTTTCGCAGTTCTTTAAAATGTTGAAAACCAAATAGGAATTGTTAAAAAGTGCAGCATGATTTGTAAGTTAATATACTGTTATTGAGTATATTAACAATGTCTTCCAAAACATACAACCATGCTGCAGAGTAAAGATATTAATAAAATTTCGGAATTAAAAAACGGTTTTACCCATAGGTGGCTTGAACCGGATTTTATTTTGGGTTCTTTGAAATGTTTTTCATTTTCGGGTTTGTGCAAATGCCTGGATCCTTTTAAAGTGAGAGGATATAGTTTTGAAGCTATATTTTCCATACTCATTTCGGCTGGATTTATTGGTGCAGCTACTATTAATTCCATGTTAAACAGCTATATGGGGCAACATATAGAAGCCCGCAAGGATACGTTTTATCGTCTGAAGAATAATCCATCTATATGCTGGCGACTGGTATTATGGCTATTTGCAACGAAGTTCAGGAAAACAGTCGAAGAATATGGAGAAAAGAGCGGTTCCGTTAAATGTATTGTTTTTGATGATACTCTTCTGGCCAAAACAGGACGGTGTATTGAAAAGGTGTCAAGAGTATGGGACCATGTTACCGGTAGGTTTATCCTTGGGTTTAAAATGTTGTTGATGGGATATTGGGATGGCACCTCTTTCATTCCGGTTGATTTTTCCCTGCACAGAGAAAAGGGCAGGAACAAAGAAAAGCCCTTTGGTTTGAAGAAAAAGGAACTTAAAAGGCAGTATAAAAAAACCCGGACTATCGGTACACATTCGTATGAACGGTCAAAAGAAGCGGATACAGGGAAGATAGAAAGTGCATTAAAGATGTTTTCACGTGCCATTGCACAGGGATTTAAGGTAGATTACCTCTTGATGGACAGTTGGTTTACATGTGAAGCATTTATTGATGCAGTGTTGAATGTAAAGCACCAGGTAACGCATTTAATTGGAATGTACAAAACTCCCAAGACCAAATTTGAATACATGGGAGGTTCTTTCACAT
>AMWB02161707.1_pt1 | contig 69137 bp, 59 predicted proteins | sample 200311 | NCBI WGS metagenome assembly AMWB02 (sample SAMN02737377, study PRJNA173069) | bioreactor metagenome | biome: anode biofilm in microbial fuel cells | place: USA: California | collected 2010-12-16 | reverse complement strand
AAATATACCATCCGGTTCTGAGGCGACACTTTGCTTTTCATAACTTCCTGGCCGAAAAGGTTATAAATAACTATATCGGTTTCTTTGGGCAGGCTGATATCCGGCAGTGTAAGCACCACCCAATCCCGTGCCGGATTTGGCGATATCTTTATCGTCGATTCGTATTCCTCTTTGGTGGGGATTTCATCGATATTCACGAACAAACCGCAATCCAATTCCACGGTATCCGATTGGATTTCATAAGGGCAAAGGCTGTCGTATGTTAAAGGTTGTGTATAAAGGGGATCATCCTCCAGATTGGTGTTCATTTTCCAGAGATAAATGTCCCAGTTGCCGTCCACGACATAATAACCTAATGTTAATATTTTCGAATCAAATGTTTTAATAATAGCTCTTGGTGGTAAAAGGTTATCAACTAATCTTCTTTGAATTTTAAGATTTCCATTCGTGTCGGTTTTTAATATATCACTATAACCGGAATAAAAATATGGATCATCGGTCCAATTTACGCCAATATAAAAATTAGTATCCTGATCTAAAAATAACGCATCTGAACCACCTCCTGCTATTGTATCGCCTAATAAAGGATATTGATTAATAATTTCGCCTTCTTGAGAAAATTTAAGTAAATACGGAATGAATGGGATTCCGGGAAATTGAAAACTTGAAGCAGAATATATTTTTCCATTTTCTTGGAAAACTGTCCTATTTGCGGATCCTGTACTTCCAACCGGCCATTTAATATCCCAAACTTCATTGCCCTCAGTATCAGTTTTTATTATATAGGGCTTCATGGAAGGGCTGAAACAATACCCAGTAACCATATAATTATTATCTGGTGTTAAATACAAATAAGACATTTCTTCATTCTGCACAGTCGAATCTTCTTGGGAAAGGTGATTAATCCATACAGGATTTCCTTCAGTATCGATTTTGACAAGGCTAAACCGAATGTGGGCATAATCCCCGCCATAGTATTGAAGCATGCCCAGGAATTCACCGTTGGGCAAGCTTATTACGCCATTCGCGGTATTAAATCCCGGACTTAGGAATATTTTACACCATTCTATTTCCCCGCAGGGATCTAACTTCACAAAGAGTGGGTCAATTTCAATATCATACTGAGCTGTAGAACCACTTAGAATAAAACCATTTTCACCGGTTTTATCAAAATCATAAAATGAATTTTCAACATTCCAATTGCCAAATTTTTTATTCCAGAGCACATTACCATTAATATCTGTTTTTATCAACCAGCCAAATTTAAATTGTTCGGCACTTTTTAAAATGCTTCCACAAATTGTATAACCTTTGTCATAACTTTCTATGATGTCTTTCCCATATGCATTTACGTTATCACCATATATTTTTGGCCAGGTTTGAGCAAGAATAAACATAGGATTTGCTAATAGCAATAAACTGATGACATATTGGAAGATAAATCTGTTGGTTTTCATTAGTCGGTATTTCATCTTTCCACTACAAACTTCCCCTTTATTGTCCTTTTCTTTGCATCCCTGCATGTGGCAAGGTAGACACCTGATGGCAGACTTGAAACATTCAACGATACCATCCTGTTTTGAGGAAAAACTCTGCTTTTCATAACTTCCTGTCCGAAAAGGTTATAAATAACCATATCAGTTTCTTTTAGCAGGCTGACATCCGGAAAGGTAAGAACAATCCAATCCCGTACCGGGTTCGGCGAAATCTTTATTGTCGATTCATATTCTTCCTGTGTTGGGATTTCATCAATATTCACAAACAAACCGCAGTCTAGTTCCATGGTATCCGACTGGATTTGATAAGGACATAAACTATCGTAAGTCATAGGCTTAGTGTAGAGCGTGTCGTCTTCCAGGTCCGTGTTCATTTTCCAGAGGTAGATGTCCCAGTTGCCATCAAGTGCATAATTACCAAGAGTTAAAATTTTATTATCTGATGATTTAATTATGGTATTTGATGCATGCAGATTATCGAGTAACCTTCTTTGAACTTTTATATTACCATTAGTATCTGTTTTAATTATATCACTAAATCCGCTTAAAAGATATGGGTCATTGGTCCATTCAACTCCCGCATATAAAATAGTATCTTGGTCCAAAAATAATGCAATAGACCCGCCACTTGTTATGGTATCTCCTAATAATGGAAATTGTGTAATGATTTCACCATTCCTAGAAAATTTTAGTAAATACGGTTTATTTGGGTATCCCGGAAATCGCAAATTAGTCGCAGAATATGCTGTTCCATTAGCCTGAAAAACTGTACGATAAGCAGTACCCTGATTTCCAATTGGCCATTTAAGATCCCAAATTTCATTACCCTCCTTATCTGTATTTATATAGTAGGGCTGGAGAGAAGGGCTGAAACAACTACCGGCAACCAAATAATTAGTGTCTGGTGTGAGATACAAATACTTACCTTCTTCATTGACCACAGTCGAATCCTCTTGTGCAAGATGTTTAATCCAAACAGGATTTCCTTCAGCATCCATCTTCACAAGGCTAATTCGAATATGTGCATAATTCCCTCCATAATACTGAAGCATTCCAAGGAATTCACCGTTGGGTAAGCTGATTACGCCATTAGCAGTGTTAAAACCCGGGCTTAAAAATATTTTACACCACTCTATTTCCCCACATCCATCAAGTTTAATGAATAAAGGATCTATTTCCAAATCATATTGCGCAGTTGCACCGCTTATTATAAAACCATTATTCTGGGCATTGTCAAAATCGAGAAAGAAATTCTCAAAAGAGCTGTCACCAAATTTTTTATCCCATATCACGTTGCCATTGACGTCAGTTTTAATAAGCCAACCATATTTAAAATGGCTTGCATCTTTCAAAATACTCCCGCTAATTAGGTATCCAAAATCATAACTTTCTATCATATCTAAACCATATGCGTGAAAATTATCTCCAAATATTTTCGGCCAAGACTGGGTAAGACAGCAAATCGGATTTGCCATTATCAAAATGATAATAGCATGTTTTAAAAGTAATCTATTCATATTCATTAGTCGGATTTTTTATTACCGGAAAAGGATTAGCCGGTGGGATCATTACCGGCTAATCCTTAGATTTATTATTTATTTCGAACCCTTTGAAAGCTTTTCCGAAGCCATCAATTTATCATTTACATATAAATTGATCAAATAGATTCCATTTGAATAAGTTGATAAGTCGATTACCTGCTGGTTCTGCTCCGAATTCAACCTAATGTTTTCAATTTTTCTGCCCTGGAGGTCACTGATAATAATTCTTCCCTGTCCTCCAAGTTCGATTGTATTGAAATAGGCAATCACGTATTCGCCGGCGGGATTTGGAAATAAGTGCAATCTTTCCTTCTCTGAAAATTCAGGCTGTTTATAATCCTGGTAATCAGGATAAGACTTAACTTCTGTTGGGAATACAACGGTTTCGGTAAAATCAATATGCCTGCCTTTCACGAGTAATCCTCTGGCGCAGGCGCTGACGCCGGGCAGATTTTCATCCATTATGTTGACCAATTCCTGAACAGTTACCGAATCAAGCTGGCTTGCATGCAGGCTGCTATCCTTCATGGATTCCAAGATTGCAAAGAAGTCCATATAAGCATCATGTGCCTGCTGTTGCCTGGATGATAAAATAAATGAGGACGTGATGCTGTTCAATGCCGAAAGGGCTTGTTCTTCCTGGTTTGCTTCCCAATAAGTGAATGCCAGGCGATACTTTGATTCCAGGTCGTTTTCATTTTCAAACAACTGAATGAGACTATCGTTCCGGTTTATAATAGTGGAATCGGTAAGGTATTCCCGGATCAGTTGCCTGACGGCCCTGGCACGGTATTGTTCCCAATAACTGATCTCCGATTCCATGGCTTCCTTAGCGCCAAGTTGCTCTTTCCCCTGCATAATTTCCGCCATCATGTAATCCGGCATCGGGTCATAACGGCTTTCAACGGTTTCAAGGAGATCGAAGGATTTCGCTGAATGAGGATTTGCGGTTAAAACATCCCTGATCATGGCATTGGGTAAAACATTTTCTTTTAAAATGGCATTTTTCATTACCGTATCCGATAAATAGGGAGAGCCGGAAAGCAGTTCCTGGCTCAATTCCAGCGCTTCATCCGGCATACTGCTGATAATCTCAAAATTCATGGATTCAGTACTGCCTCCGTCTACCAAGTCATAATAATCATTCAATAATGTATCGAGTACAAGATTGGCATTTGCAATTTCAGCCCTTGAATCTTCCATGCTCTTCAAGTGATTATTGTTCAAGCTTGAAGGACAAGCAATGCTCTTTGTATATGAAGTTCCTTTGTCGTATAAACTAATGGTTTGCGAAGTATAGTTGCCTTCTGAAGGGTGAAGAATATAAGGAAGATTATCTGGATGATGGTAATAATTTATATATTCCGCGCTATTATAATAGCTCCACCAATACTTTTGGTTTCCCTGTCCATCTTCAGCTTCGTAATCTTGAATTTCGGAGGTAAATGTATTTCCCGCGAGGGCAGAACTTATGGCTGAATTTGATCCCTGGTCGGTTTTAATGCCCATATTTCTTTCTCTCGGATAGAGCGGATCGGGAAAAACCATGATATCATTTTCACAATGCAGGAAGTCGTTGCATTTCAGGCATAGTCCGGTCCGGGCTTCCTCATCCCCTTTATTCACTCCTTCGGCAACAATACCTGCATCAAGCCCCGTGAACAAATTGTTATATATTTCGTTGTCAGCTGCACCTGAATTCTTTACATACACTCCAATTCTGGATATTGCTAATGGAAAGCCATTATAAATATAGGTCCATGGCCCATCGAAATGATTCCCTTCGACATGATATCCTGTCGATTCATCTAAATATATTCCACCTATATAATCCTCTTCCAGATTATAAAGAATTCCATTGCCGATATTGCTATAAAAAAAAGATGAAACAATGTCTGGCTCATGGTATCCGGAAATATAAATCCCGGCTACATTCCCTTTGAATGCTCCCTCAGAAACGGCAAAATATTTATTACCTCCTGAATTGAAGGCTTTAATGCCATATCTCAGATTCTGGAAGTATGCCGAATCATAGCTGGAGCATGGAATGGTTGCGCTGGTACACTTTCCCTTTACCAATACCTGGGCATCGTAGGCCAATATACCAATTCCCCTGTCATCCTCGTCAATCGGATAATTGGGCACTGCTTCAGTTAAAAATTCACATCCGTAAAATTCCACCCCGTTCACTTCATCGAGTTTAACATGAGCATCAGGTTTAAGCAGTACAAATTCAGGATCGTAAGTCTTAAAAGTGGTGGTTCTGAAACCACTGAAATTCTCTATTTCGTTTCCTGGGGGATAAGGGTGATCATTTCTGAACGGAAGGAATTCCACATCGACTTCATTATTCAGGAACAAGGCATTTTCACAAGTAACAATACCTCCTGAATAGGCATAACGATAAGATGTATCTGATACTTTTTTCCCAACAAATACAGCCGTTTTGGCATATTCGATGCAGCCATTGTTGATCATGCTCAAATATCCCTGATTGGAATAAGGATATTGGGAAAGAGTACTATCTCCCCATACCTGAATTCCTTTCCATAGGTTGTCGCATGATTTGGTAATTTTCCCGCCATCAATGATTAACTTACCACCTCGTTTAATAATAATCTGTTCAATAGATGGAGCATAAACAGTACCCGAAATGGTGAGTTGGCCTCCATTTTCAATTGTAAGCGGATTTTCCAGTCTGACGATGCCGGGCCATGCTGTAGTGGTTGTTATTCTCAACGTATCATTACTTGCAAAGTTGTCATCACAATAACAGGAATAATCAGCATTATAAGGCCCTTTAGAAGGATTGGAATCATCGCAATCGCGTTGGCTCGGGCACGTATCACAACCAATGGGTTTTGGCCCGATTCCCCACCAGCAATAACCATCCTCATCCCTATCATATACCTGGACTGTTGGTTGTACCGGAATTTCTTCGAAATATGGCCCCTGCTGACTATATGCTTCAAGGTAATTTCCATCCACTTGCTGGATCACAAATCCATGCTCACCGAAATCATCTGTGCCTTGGCTATCTTTAAAAATAATATTTAATTCTTCATATTCTTCATTGTAAGTCCAACCAACCAAAGCCACATAATGATGTCCATTGTTTATATTCAATCCAATCGGGCCATTTAATACCATTTCCTCAAAAATATCTTCCCAATCTGAGGTCAGACTGCCTTGGAAATGTGTTGAGGAGTTAATTTTAGCCAGGATATCAGGCTCAGTGCAAAGAATTTCAGGATCTTCACAGTCCCCTTCATCATTTGCCAGGTAAGGAGAACATGTTTCATCCACCACCCCATAGTCCTCAAGGTATTCCATTACTAATGCTAAATTTACGCCTGAACAGGTGGCTTGAGGTACACATGCAAGCAGGTGTTGTTCTGATAAATCCAAATCAAGATGTTGGTTGTAATACAGGTTAATAACCCCCTCTAATGCACTTAATGTGCCAAATATGCCGCATGCTCCGCACGAACCTTGATTTTTAGGTATAGTAAGCCAGCCGGTTTGGTTATCATAATCCTCGTCAAAGTATGGAGAATTAGAATTATTCGCGCCATGCCGTTCTCTCCAATCCCAATGATTAACCAACGAAAAATCAGTCACAGGAGCATAAACACGCCCAAATTCCTGGAATACCCCTCCAGTGTAATAATCGTATCCAAGCAAATTATATTTTTCACCATAGATTTCTTTCTTTTCCATGTAATAAAAGTCAACCAGTTGAGTATCGCCAGCTTTCCAATCCATTCCTGATTCAGAAATGTTCTGGTTGATCATATCGGTTTTTGCATGGTCAGCTTTCCTTTTTTCAAGATATTGCTTAGATGTAGCATCTTCCACTTCTTCTTCATCAAAAGAAAAGTGATGGATATAAATGCTAGCATCAGTTATTTCAAGCCTGATTTCAACAGGTGTTACCCCATCAAGGTAACAAGTCTCATCACAGTAATCTGAAAATTCGAAAACAGAATCGGCTGAAATTAAAGGAAATGATTCGATTACCATGAACTCTCCTTTATCTGTAACAAAAATAACACGGGCAAGGCTGGTAGGAGAACTCATTTCAATCGTCCCCGAAATCTTGAAGGTGTAAATTACATCCTCCGGGGGGGGGGGTAAATGGATTGAACACCGTGTCTGTTGTGAAGGTCTGGTTCATGTTGATCACCTCTGCATTGGCATTCTTCAATCCAACAATTGAAAGAAGCGCCAGCACCGTAAAAATAAGAATTTTTCTCATGGCATTTTTTGTTTAAATTAATTAATCGTTTAGTTTTTCATTCGCTAAATATTTGATATTTAGAAGAATTCTACTATTAATTAAGACGGTGGAGAGCATAAATAGTTAATCTCTTTTAGATTAATTATCCGATATTTTTGCCAATAATAATGGTCATTGAATTAAAAACCATAGCAGAAAACCACTAGAAAAAAAAATTAGTGGTTTTCAGGGATAGAAATATAAAAGTTGCTGTTTGTTATTCAAGTAAGGGCCAGAGCCTTCATTCGCCGGAAGAACGTCCCAGTATGAATTTCATCCTAACCGGCTGATGATCACTCCATTTAAATTCTAAATCATCCGTTTTCACTTCAAGTACCTCGACATTCGGCGACACCACGAAGAAATCGATGATCGTCGTTCTCGTTTTTCCGCGCTCATAAGGCGCATCCACATCGCGATTGGTCGGAATTTCCGGATCAAATACCCAACGCCAATCCTGTGGAAGAAAATCCGGTTCTATTGGCGGTTCAATCGTCCTTCGGACATCGGCATTCGAAAATCGTCCATTCTTATATCCCACCGGGTTCTGGTTCCAGTCGCCACCGACCACCACATAATTGCCTTTAGCAAATTCCGCCAGCATCAGGCCTTTCAGCACCGCCAGCTGCGCCCTGCGCTGCGAGCCGTCGTCAAACGCTTCGTTATGGGTATTGATCAGCACCAGTTCCTTACCGTCAGCCAATGGAATCCTTGAAAGCATGAAGCAACGGTCGAGCTGGAACAGGTTCACCGGCCAGGTATAGCTTGTCGGGAAAGCATAGCGGGTGCTTTCGCCGGTCTTAAATGCTGAAAATGTCAGGATTCCGCTGTTTACCTTCCCCATCGGATTTTTCAACGGTACCGGGACAAACGGGACCACGTAATTCAGGGCAAAAAGGGACTCCATCCCCTTCAAAACCTCCTTTAGTCGGTTCACCTGGTGATCAAAGTAACTCCTCCTGGCATACAGATCCACTTCCTGGAAAAAGTAAAAATCTGCTTTTTCTGAACTCTCCAGGTATGACAACAGGTTTTTCGAATACAGCCGATATTGTTCATTCCCGGGCCGGGTCATCGTTCCTCCGTCAAAGAAAAAATCGCATTCTTTCCCAAGTCCGAAATAACCCAGGTTCCAAGTAATTACACTGAAAACACTGTCCCCTGGCCCGATTTCCGGCGCCTGGCCTGTTTTTTCCGAAGGAACGGCGACCGGCGGCCTGTAATCAGCCAGTGTAGCCCAACCCAGCAACAGGGCCACGCCCCCGGCCAGGAACAATATCGTAAAACCAATTCTTTTCAACCATTTCATCATGAAGGGGCTTAACCGGCTAAAAATACGATTTTATCATTTTATTTTTACTTTTGTTAACCATTAAATAACCTTGAGATGCCGATATTAGGACCCCTTGTTAAGCGCGCCTATGAACTGGGACGACTGCCTGAGATTGCCAAACCGAAACTGGATCCTTATGCCGCTCAAAAACGGGTATTGAAGAAACTCCTCCGCAAAGCCCAGTTTACTGCTTTTGGAGAATATTACGGCTTTTCGGAGATCCTGAAAAAAGAAGATGTCGTCAGCGCTTTCCAGGCGAAAGTCCCGACGTTCACATACAACACCATGTTTCGTAAATGGTGGTACCGGATACTCAACGGGGAAGCCTTCGTGACCTGGCCGGGGAGGGTGAAGTACTTTGCGCTGACGTCGGGCACTTCCGAAGCTTCCAGCAAACATATCCCGGTAACCACGGAGATGATCCGGGCCATCCGTAAAGTGAGCATCCGGCAACTGGTCTCGTCCCTTTCCTATCATCTTCCCGACCATTTTTACGAAAAAGGGATGCTGATGATCGGGGGCAGCACGCATCTTAATTTTAACGGCACCTATTACGAAGGCGACCTGTCGGGTATCAGCGCCAGCACCATCCCGTTCTGGTTCCAGCATTTCTATAAACCCGGAAAACGGATCTCCAGGGAACGCGACTGGTCGACCAAGCTCGATGAGATCGTCAAATCGGCGATCAACTGGGATATCGGGGTGATTGTCGGCGTCCCGGCCTGGATCCAGATCATCCTGGAGCGGATCATTGCCCATTACAACCTGAAAACCATCCACGACATCTGGCCCAACCTGGCGATCTATGTACATAGCGGGGTGTCCTTCGAGCCATATGCCAAATCGTTTGAAAAACTCTTCGGCAAGCCGATGATCTTCCATGAATCTTACCTGGCTTCGGAAGGATATATTGCATACCAGAAGCGAGTTAATGTGAGAGCCTTACAGCTTGTGCTCGATAATGGCCTGTTCTTTGAATTCGTTCCGTTTGATGATAAAAATTTTGATGAAGATGGGAATATGGTCGATAAACCGGTTACCCTGACGATCAACCAGGTGGAAGAAGGCAAAGAATATGCCCTGCTATTATCGACCTGCGCCGGGGCCTGGCGCTACCTGATCGGCGATACGATCAAATTCACCTCGAAAGCCCATTCAGAAATTGCCATCACTGGTCGTACCAAGCATTTCCTGAGCATTACCGGCGAACACCTCTCGGTGGAAAACATGAGCCGGGCCATCAAAATGCTGTGCGACGAGCTAAATGTTGAGATCAGGGAGTTCACTGTAACAGGCATCAAACACGACAGCATGTGGGCCCATAAGTGGTACCTGGGCACTGACGATAAGCTCGATCCGGTCGTTGCACGGGATAAGATCGATGAATACCTGAAAATCCTGAACGATGATTACCGGGTGGAGCGCATCGCAGCGATTAAAGAGGTTTTTGTTGAAATTCTCCCGTCGCAGGCCTTTTCGACGTGGATGAAAGTCCATAAAAAAGAGGGCGGCGCCAACAAGTTTCCCCGGGTGATGAAAAAAGACCTTCCAGTAGAATGGGAAAAATTTCTTGTCGAATATAATTTCAAAAAGCCAGATGCAGACCATTTTTGAGGGCGCAATACTAGGACTTACCCTGTCGGTTTTTTTTGGATTCGGCCCTGCACTGGTGGCCGAGATCCAGACCAGTATCCTCCGCGGGTTCTGGGCTGCTGTGCTGCTGGCTTTCGGGGTATTTCTGAGTGATGCGGTCCTGGTGGCGCTTGGTTTTTTGGGTGCTGTGCAGATCTTTGAAAGCAACAAAACCTTACTCGGCCTTGTCGGCGGCATCATCCTGATCATATTCGGGATCGTGACTTACAGGCGGAAAGTCACAATCAACGTCGACACCTCAAATCCGGATTTCAAGAAGGACGAGCCCTATTTTTTCACGTATATCCTGAAAGGCTTTTTTATCAATTTTACCAATCCGTTCATCTGGATTTTCTGGATGGGTATTGTCGTCGGATTTACGGCGAACTACAAGGCCGATATGCTGATGCTGGTATCCTTCTTCCTGTCGGCTCTGGGTGTCGTCTTCCTTTTCGATATGCTCAAGATCTTTTCCGCTTACAAGATCAAAAAGTACCTGCAAACACACAACATTGTGTGGATCAACCGCATCGCCGGGGCAGGACTGGTGATTTTCGGCATTTACCTGGTGATCAGGACTTATCTGGTGATTGGCTTATGAACAAGAACACCCGGCGTATATTTCTGATCAATGGGATCATCGCGCTGTTGTTCGGTATGCTGCTGCTCATCGTACCTGCAAAAGAGATGCTGAGTATTTTAGGATCAGTGGGCCAGGTGCTGTACGGTACCTGGGCTGTAATCCTGGGGCTGTTACAGATCATCCTGGCCCCGCGCTTGAGGAAAAAAGTCAGGCATCATCTCCTGCTGACCATCAATGGAATCATCACGCTTGCATTTGGCCTGTTGCTGTTTTATTATCCTCTGGAATTGGGAAAAGCGGTAACGCTGGCGACAGGCGCAATGGCTGTGATCGCCGGGATGATGATGGTTTTAAGGGGATTCTTCACCCAACCGCCGGTTTGATATCCTTGATGTTCAACTGGAAAGATTTCTTGCCGTTCCATTCGTTCTCTTCGATGTGATAACAAATGTTGAACGGGTTTCCGTCGCGGATGTATTCAAAGTTTTCTTCCCCCTGTCCGAACGCAATGGATGAAATGGGCTCGCTCCTGACATCACGCTGGAACACTTCGAGCTTCAGGTGATTGTTTCCGACGATCTTGGCTTTGCCGGCATCAACAACGTTATCCGTTTCAAACACAGGCGACATGTTCCCCGGGCCAAACGGTGCAAATTGCTTCAGCACATCATAGAATTTGCGCTGCACATCCTGCAGGTTCAGCCTGGCATCAATTTCAATTTCCGGTAATGAGATTTCTTCGGGAAGATGGGTGCTGACGTATTCTTCGAACCTTTCCCGGAAACTTTCAAGATTTTCCGGCTTCAGGGAAAGGCCTGCCGCGTACATATGTCCGCCGAAATGCTCCAGCAGGTCACCGCAGGCGTCCACGGCATCATAAATATCAAATCCTTTGATGGATCGGGCTGAACCGGTGATCATTCCTTCCGACCTGGTCAGGATGATCGTCGGCCGGTAAAAGGTCTCGATCAACCGGGAAGCCACGATCCCGATGACGCCTTTATGCCATTCGGGATGATAAAGCACCGTGCTTTTACGATCCGCCATCTTGGGATCGGAATGCATGATCTCGAGGGCATGATGGGTCGCCAGGGTATCCAGGGTCTTCCGGTCGGTATTTTGCTTGTTGATCTGGTTGCCCAGTTCAAATGCTTCCGCCGGGTCCTGTGTAATGAGCAGTTCTACGGATGTCCTGGCGCTCTTGATCCTTCCGGCGGCATTGATCCGCGGTCCAACAATAAATACAAGGTCGTTGATGGTCAGTTCTCGGATATACTGCCGCTCGCTACCTGCCGGACCGGTGGATTTACTGTACTTGTTACTGACATTGAGGATGGCTTCGAGTCCTGCCCTGGGCTGTGTATTGATCCGCTTCAGTCCATAATAGGCCAGAACCCTGTTTTCACCAGTGATCGGGACAATATCGGAAGCAATACTGACGACGACAAGATCCAGGTATTCTTCAAGGGATGAAAAAGCGATGTTATTTTTCCATGCAAACGCCTGCACCAGTTTGTACCCGATACCGCAACCCGCCAGTTCTTTGTAAGGATAGGTGCAATCATCGCGTTTAGGATCGAGGATGGCAATGGCCGCGGGCAGTGTATCCCCCGGCCGGTGATGATCACAGATAATGAAGTCGATCTGGCGCTCTTTCGCGTAAGCAACTTTTTCAACGGCTTTGATCCCGCAATCGAGGGCGATTACCAGGCTGAACCCGTTTTCTTTAGCAAAATCGATGCCTTTGAACGAAATGCCGTAACCCTCGCTGTAACGGTCGGGCACATAAAAATCCACTTTCTCGTGGATCGACTTTATAAAAGTATAAACAAGGGCAACGGCTGTGGTTCCATCCACATCATAATCCCCATAAACCAGGATCTTTTCACCTTTCTTCAGCGCCTGTTCGATTCGTTCCACGGCAAGATGCATATCTTTCATCAGGAAAGGATCATGCAAATGTTCCAACTGCGGGCGGAAATAAGCTTTGGCCTGGTCGTAACTGCTTACGCCACGTTGGGCCAGCAGGTTCGCCAGGTTTTCATTGATGTTTAAAACCTTGCTCAGATGCCTGACCAGATCCTTATTTCCCTGAGGTTTTAATACCCAACGTTTTTCCATGGTAATTTTGATTGTTAAAATTAAGCATTAATCTGCTTATTAATCGGCATTTCCGGTAAAATATACCCGGTCGGCCAAAAATTTATTTTTTTAAACCCTGAAAAATTGCACTAAAATGTCGAGCGCATGGCCTCTACAGGGTCCAGTCTTGACGCATTCCAGGCCGGGATCAGGCCACTGATAAAACCGATTAAAGCCGAAACGGAAATTCCAAGGAAAATATTCTTTTGTGTGAGGATAAGATGAAAATCAAATCCCTGAGTTACGGCCACCGATAGCAGGAAGACGATGATCAGCCCTAGAATTCCCCCGAAAAGTGAAAGAAAAACCGCTTCAAACAGGAATTGAAGCAAAACGAAATAATTCTTAGCGCCAAGTGATTTTTGTATGCCGATGATCCTGGTGCGTTCCTTGACCGAAACGAACATGATATTGGCAATCCCGAATCCCCCCACCAGCAGCGAAAAGCCGCCGATGATCCATCCTACGAGTGCAATCACGCTGAAAATCTGGTCAAAACCTTTGCTGATAATATCGGTCTGGTTGATGGCAAAATTGTCTTCCGCTTTGGGTTTTAATTTTCTGACGGCCCTCATGATCCCGGTCAGTTCATCTTTTAATTCTTCAAGCGATACGCCCTGTCTGGCTTTCACAATGATGGCGCCGTCAATCCAGCGCATATCCACATGGTTACGGCCAAAATTCACCGGTACGATCAACTGGTCGTCGGAAGAATTTCCGAACATGTTGCTGCCTTCTTTCTTCATCACGCCGATCACTTCGACATTCAATCCAAATATCTTGATCTTTTTTCCAATGGCGGAGGCACTTGTCGTTTGCAATAATTCTTTTACAATTTTATCCCCGATGACCACCACCGGTCTTCCGCTGCTGAATTCAAGCGCAGAAATGAAGCGCCCTTCGGCAATATCCATCGTCATAACTTTATCATATCCTTCAGAAACCATGACGACATTGGCATTCTGAATAGATTTCTCCCGGTATTTGATCGTGCCGCCTGCCCCGGCCAGGTAGGTGCTGGCCTGGCTGGCCTGGCTTCGGCGCTGGATTTCCTTCAGATCGGTCAGCGAAGCTTCCGGCCGCTGCATATATTTCCACCAGGGATAATCCCCTTCGCCCATGGCCCAGGGCCATTTCTGAACAAATAACACATCATTGCCCAGGGAATTGATATTGTCGCGGATGCTCGACTCCATGGAATCGAAAATGGTAAACACGGAAATAATTGAAAAAATCCCGATGGTGATGCCCAGTAAAGAAAGCAGGGTCCTCACTTTATTCATGAGAATCTCATGCAAAGCAAGTAAGTAGCTTTCATTCAGTAATTTCAGGAAAAGCTTCATCGGGTTTCATGGCTTTAACGCTGGTAAAATTAATATAATTGAAAAGAGAATTAAGCCTTATATTTGAAGAATGATAAGAAATTAATAAAAGATCAGGAATTTATGAAGAAGAAGATCGGAAGTGCGCTGATTTCAGTTTATTACAAAGACGGCCTGGAGGAGATTGTCAGGGCACTCCATCGCCAGGGCGTGAAAATATATTCTACCGGGGGAACCTTTGATTTTATAACGAAGCTTGGAATTCCAGCAATTACTGTCGAATCGCTCACCGATTATCCATCCATTTTCGGCGGTCGGGTAAAGACCCTGCATCCGAAAATTTTTGGCGGGATCCTATTCCGGCGTGAGAATAATGAAGATGTCACACAGGCTGAACAATACAAGATTCCGGCTATCGACCTTGTGATCGTCGATCTTTATCCTTTTGAAGAAACGGTCGCAAAAACAACGGTGGAAGAGGAGATCATTGAAAAGATCGATATCGGCGGGATCTCACTGATCCGAGCTGCCGCGAAGAATTATGAAGATGTGCTGATCATTGCAGCTTCATGGCAGTATCCTGATCTGTTAAAGATTTTGAAGGAAGGAAATGGCGTGACCAGCCTGGAAGAACGCCGTAAATTTGCCGGCATGGCATTCGGCGTGACGTCCAGGTATGATATGGCTATTTTAGGCCATTTCCAGCCACCGTACAAGTTGCGCTACGGCGAAAACCCTCATCAGCAGGGATCGTTTCATGGCGACATCGACAGGGTCTTTACCCGTCTTCACGGAAAAGAGATCTCATACAACAACCTGGGCGACCTGGAAGCCGGCATTGCGCTGATCAACGAATTTGATGAAACCACTTTTGCCATTCTGAAACACAACAATGCCTGTGGTTGCGCCAGCCGGCCGGTTCTGGTCGAAGCCTGGAAAGCTGCCCTTGCCGGCGATCCGCTTTCGGCCTATGGCGGTGTCCTGATCACCAACCAGGAGATCGATGATGAGACGGCAGAAGAAATTGATAAGCTCTTCTTTGAGATCATCCTGGCGCCATCTTACAAAAAAAGTGCACTGGAAAAGCTTCAAAGCAAGAAAAATAGAATAATTTTGCAGCAGGGAATATACGATTTTCCGGCCCGGCAATTCAGGTCGGCATTGAATGGAATGATTGTGCAGGATAAAGACCTGAAGACCGAAACGAAAGAAGATCTCCGCCTGGTTACCGACAGGGAGCCGACAGACCGGGAGACCGAAGATCTTCTCTTTGCCAACAAGATCGTGAAGCATACCCGCTCCAACGCCATCGTGCTGGTAAAGAACAAACAGCTGATCGGCAGCGGGGTGGGGCAGACTTCGAGGGTAGATGCACTCAAACAAGCCATTGCAAAAGCCAGGGAGTTTAACTTCGACCTGTCGGGGGCCGTACTGGCATCGGATGCTTTTTTCCCCTTCGCCGACTCCGTCGGGATCGCGCACCAGGCAGGCATAACTGCGGTTATTCAGCCCGGTGGTTCGGTCAGGGACCAGGATTCGGTGGATTACTGCCGGGAACACGGAATGACCATGGTTTTCACGGGGATCCGGCATTTTAAACATTAGAGTATTTACTGCGTTAACTGATATACAGAATGGGACTGTTTTCATTTCTCACCAAAGAAATCGCCATAGACCTGGGAACCGCCAATACCATTATCATTTATAACGATAAAGTTGTGGTGGATGAGCCCTCCATCGTTGCCCTGGAAAGAAATACCGGAAAAGTCATCGCCGTAGGGAAAAAAGCCATGATGATGCATGGCAAGACCCATGAGAACATACGAACGATAAGGCCTTTGCGCGACGGTGTCATCGCCGACTTCAAGGCGGCCGAAATCATGATCCGGGAAATGATCAAAATGATCGGCTTTAAGAACAACGTGTTCCCGCCGGCATTAAAAATGGTGATCTGTATCCCTTCCGGCATCACGGAAGTGGAAGAACGCGCGGTTAAGGACTCCGCCGAGCAGGCCGGGGCCAAGGAGGTCAGGCTGATCCACGAGCCCATGGCTGCCGCGATCGGGATAGGTATTGACGTGCTGGAACCTACCGGTAACATGATCATCGACATCGGTGGCGGTACTTCCGAAATTGCCGTGATCGCCCTTGGCGGTATTGTCAACAACAAATCGATTCGTATCGCCGGCGATGATTTTAACGCCGACATCGAAGAATACATGCGTAAACAGCACAATATCAACATCGGTGAACGTACTTCCGAACGGATCAAGATCGAAGTCGGCGCTGCCATGACTGATATTGACAATCCGCCTGACGATTTCCCGGTACATGGCCGCGACATGCTGACCGGCATCCCGAAGGAAATTACGGTGAACTATGCTGAAATTGCCCATTCGCTGGATAAATCGATCTCGAAGATCGAAGCCGCCGTGCTGAATGCGCTTGAAATGACCCCGCCCGAGCTTTCTGCCGACATTTACCGGACCGGTATTTACCTGGCCGGCGGAGGTTCATTGTTGCGCGGGCTCGACAAAAGGCTACACCTGAAAACCAAGTTGCCGGTGCATATGGCCGAAGATCCGCTGAGGGCAGTGGCCAGGGGCACAGGCATTGCGCTCAAGAACTTCGATAAATTCACCTTCCTGATCAAATAAGATGCGAAACCTGCTGGCATTTATTTCCAGGTACCAGTTTTTATTTTTCTTTTTGATCTACCTGATCATCTCCCTGATCCTCTTATACAACAACAACTACTACCAGCGGTCGAAGGTGGTGAGCACAACCGGCGGCATTACCGGCAAACTCAATGAATATTACGGCAATTTCACCGGTTTTTTCGACCTGAAACGATCGAACGACGAACTGGCGCGGGATAATGCCCGGCTTCGCGCATTGCTTCAGATCCGCGGCCGCTCGATCCCCGATACGCTCGTGGCAAAGGAATCGGGACTGAGTATCCGTTACATCAGCGCCAGGATCATCAACAATTCCACCCAGTTCAGGAATAATTACTTCATGATCGATAAAGGTTACCGGGCCGGGATCAAGAAAGACATGGGGGTTGTGACGATGGACGGCGTGGTGGGCATCATTATCGATGTTTCCGAAAATTATAGTTCCGGGATTTCTATCCTTCATAAAGATTCTAGGATCAGCGCCCGCATTAAGAAGAATGACCAGCTTGTCAATATTTCGTGGGATGGGATCAATTACCGGCTTGGGGATATTTCCCACATTCCCACGCACGTCAGCCTGGTGCCCGGCGATACGATCCTGACCAGCGGAAATTCGCAAATTTTCCCGGAAGGCCTTATGGTAGGCACCGTTGAATATGTGGAGGATGAAATGGATAACATGTTCAAGAAAGGTAAGATCAGGTTTTCTGTTGATTATAACCAGGTCACATATGTGTATGTTGTTGAGAATACGCGAAGGGATGAGATATTACGTCTGAAAACTACGACGCCGACCGAACAATGAACCGTAAACTGATCGGAAATATCGCCCGTTTTATCCTGCTCGCTCTTGGGCAGGTTTATGTATTCAACAACATACAGGTCAGCGGGTACATCAATCCCCAGGTTTACGTGCTGTTCATCCTGATGCTTCCTTTTGAGATCAAAGGTTTCTGGTTGCTCACGATGGCATTCCTGATGGGCCTTACCGTCGATTTTTTCATGCATACGCCCGGAATGCACGCCGCCGCTTCGGTGATCATGGCATTCATGCGACCGGGTGTAATCAGGCTGGTCGGTAAAAAAGACGACCTGGAGCCGTGGCAATATCCGAATATCCGCGAATCCGGACCGATGTGGTTCCTGGCTTATACACTCATCCTGGTGTTCTTCCATCATTTCTTCCTTTTTTACCTTGAAGCCGCCCGTATCAGCGAATTTTTCCAGACTTTGCTGAAAGTGATCATTAACACGGTACTGAGTTCCCTGATCATCATGCTGCTGCAGTTCCTGTTCTTTTCGAGAAAAGCTGAATAATGGCTCCGGTGACTAAAGCCGTCGGCTGAATTGTCAGTGCTCCGACGACTAAAGCCGTCGGTTATAAGATTATCGGTTTTGTTTTGTAGTTTTGCAGAAAATAAACACCTGCTATCGTAAATAATAACAGCAACTATGATCAAGAATCTCGCAATTCTCTTTGCAGCCGCCATTATCCTGGCATCATGCGCCACGAAAGTTCAGAACGAATATGTCATCACCGGCACTGTAGACTCGGTGATCAGCACAAAGATCTATCTGCAGAAAAGGACTGACGGGCCTCTGATTACGGTCGATTCCTCGCAGATTAACGCCAAAGGCGAGTTTAATTTCAAAGGCGTGATTGCTTACCCGGAAGTATATTATCTGACCCTGCCGGCGACAAAATCTTCAGTCCCGTTCTTCATCGAACCATCATCAATCATCATCAACCTGAATACCAAGGATATTGACAAGACCCGGATTACCGGATCGAAGAACCAGGCGGCATACGACAGCTACCTGGACCAACTCGATGCGTTCAACGTGAAGATCAGGGAGAGTTACCAGATGTACACCACCGCTCAGGAGATCGGCGACCAGGAAAAAGCACGATATTATGATTCGGTGACCAATGCGATCGATATGCAACGAAGTGAGTTTTCAAAGAAATATGTGCTTGAAAATCCAAATTCGTTCATCAGCCCGTACATTGCTTACCGCAACTCTTACCTGTATGAGATGGAAGATCTTGACAAAGCGCTGAGTGGTTTCGATACCAGCCTTTCACACTCCGTCTACACGACTTTCCTGAGCGATTACCTGAACGTATTAAAACGGGTTGCGGTCGGACAGCCCTATGTGCCATTTTCGATGGCCGATTCGACGGGTTTTGATGTTCCACTGGCGAATTCTGTCGGTCACGGTTACCTGCTCATCGATTTCTGGGCTTCCTGGTGTGCCCCGTGCCGTGCTGAAAATCCCAATATTGTCAGGCTTTACAACAAATATCATTCCCGCGGTTTTGACATCTTCGGTGTATCGTTTGATTCGAACCGTGACCGCTGGCTCAAGGCCATTGCCGACGATAGCCTGACCTGGACCCATGTCTCCGACCTGAAAGGATGGGATAACGCAGCCGGCAAGCTCTATGGCATCCGTTCCATCCCGTCGAACGTCCTGCTCGATTCCAACGGTGTGATCATCGCCAAGAATGTCCTGGGAGATGCATTGAAAGTGAAACTTGAGGAATTGTTCCCTGAACCGGTGAAGCCTGCCAGGAAGAAATAGTTCTGGATGATTTTTAATTGGAAATATAAACTGGTAGTCCCACTATAGTGGTAGTACAACTATTTAAGTCAAAATCTTCAAAAATGCAGAAAAACTCGTAGTCCCACTATAGTGGTAGTACGAGTTTTATTTTTCCTGGGCCTCCTGCCGCTCTTTCCATAACCTGTTAAACGTCTTCGCCTCAAGTTTCGGCAGCTCCCTGCGCGGGCCCCACGCCGATTTGAAAAAATAACGGAACATGACATTCTTCATGCCGCCACTCATGTTCATCAGGTTGCGGCTTAACAAGACCTTTTTCAGGTTTTTCATCACAAACTTCTGGCCGGAGGTGCTCAGGCCTTCTTCGACACTCTCTTTCCGGTTCACCAGCAGCAGCTCATGCAAGGGTATATGCACCGGGCACACATCGGTACAAGCCCCGCAGAGGGAAGAGGCAAAGCTCATATGAATGTAATCTTCCATGATCTTCAAGTGCGGCGTAATGACCGACCCGATCGGGCCGGTGTAAACCGTGTTATAAGTATATCCGCCAATGTTCTTGTAAACCGGGCAGGCGTTCAGGCAGGCGCCGCAGCGAATGCACGACAATGCCCTCCTTACCCGCTCATCCTTCAGCACATCCGTCCGGTCGTTGTCGAGAAGGATCACGTACATCTCTTCCGGACCATCGGCTTCTTCTTCTTTTTTCGGCCCGAAAAGAATGCTGTTGTATACGGTAACTTTCTGGCCGGTGCCATGGGTGGCCAGCAGGGGCCAGAATAACTGCAGATCGTTGATCGAAGGGATCAGCTTTTCAATGCCGGCAATGGCGATGTGCACCTTTGGAAACGACATCGACATCAGCCCGTTGCCCTCATTTTCAGTCAGGCAAACCGCACCGGCATCGGCCAGCAAAAAATTGGCCCCCGTAATGCCTACCTGGGCTTCACCAAACTTGTTCCTGAGGTACTTTCGTGTAAATGCCGCAATCTGCGAGGGCGTCGAATCAACCGGCATCCCGAACTTTTTGTGATACAGCTCGGCGACATCTTCCTTCGACTTATGCATCGCAGGGGTAAGGATGTGATAAGGCTTTTCGCCGGCCAGTTGCACAATGAACTCGCCCAAATCCGTCTCAATGGCCTCTATCTTCTTCTTCTCCAAAATTTCATTGATCTCAAGCTCTTCGCTCATGATCGACTTGGACTTGACCACAGAAGTGGCTTTTACGCTCTTGAGAATGTTCATGATCTCGCGGATGGCGTCTTTCTGGGTGGGCGCCCAGATAACTTTGCCTCCATTTTTTGTGAAATTGATCTCAAACTCGATCAGGTATTTGTCGAGATCATTCAGTATCTTATGTTTCAGGTTTGCCGCCCTTTTCCGGGCCAGTTCCAGGTCACTGAACTGCTGCTTGCCCTTTTCAACATTTGTATGATATTTGGAGATATTATAATTGATCTTCCGCCGGTGTTCCTGGTCGAAACTGATCTTTTCCGCATCTTTCAGGAATTTTTTCTGAAGTTCCATGGGTTGGATATTATGTATTATGTGTTGGGTATTGGGTATTGGGTGTTGGATTTAACTTTGGACTTTGAACTTTGATCTTTGAACTAAAAATTTATTTTGCTTACTCTGTTTTCATGTCTTCCTCCTTCAAAATCAGTCGTTAAAAAAATCTTCACCAGACTAACAGCTAATTCCTTGTCAATAAACCTGCCGGGCAGGGCTAAGATATTCGCATTGTTGTGCTGCCGGGCCAGCCTGGCAATTTCCTCCGACCAGCATAAAGCCGCCCTGACATGAGGATACTTGTTGGCAACCATCTGAGCCCCGTTGCCGCTTCCACAAATAATGATGCCGAGTTTGTACGTGCCATTATTGATTTCCCGGGCCAAAGGGTGAATAAAATCAGGATAATCAACGCTTTCATTGCTATACGTACCAAAATCCTTCACTTCAAATTCTTCTTCAATCAGCCAATTCCTGATGAATTCCTTCATTTCAAAACCACCGTGATCGCAGGCTATCGGAATTATATCCTTATTCTCCATAAATCTTATCATTTATATTAACAAAAATACGTTATTACTGCTTTACTTCGTATTACAGCGGCTATTAACAATTTTGTGTTCAAACCTGTTAATTTCATGGTATAAATGGCACCGGTTTTGTTAACAACTTAATAAATCATGAGGTAATACACTTTTAGTTCTTTTTTGTCATCAGATATGAATAAAATGAACCATCTTTATAAACATCATAAACCTGTTCATAACCTTGAAATTTTAAACATCCAACGTTATTCACCATGATGTTAATAATTCTTAATATTCGTAAAATCAAATAATAATAAAGAAATTTGCAAAAAAATCTGTTGATAAGATTGAATAAGTCATAAATTCAAATTTTTGGATGATAAGTTATAACCTATATGAACAGGAATAATAAATAGAATAAATTTCTTTTAGATAAATAATATTAATGATAGTCTGATAAAAAGATGAAGAATTCAGAAGGGGAAGAAAAGGCAAATTTAAATTTTAAAGAAGAATTTTTAAAATTAAAAAAAGAAAAGAAGGCTATTTTACTGGCCCATTATTACCAGGTTGATGAAATCCAGGAAATTGCCGATTATGTTGGTGACAGCCTTGGTTTATCACAACAGGCGGCGCAATCTGATGCTGAAATCATTGTTTTTGCCGGTGTTCATTTTATGGCCGAAACAGCTAAAATTCTCAATCCACGGGTTAAAGTATTATTGCCTGATCCGGAAGCCGGATGTTCACTGGCCGATAATTGTCCGTATGACCAATTCAATGATTTTATCAAGAAATATCCGAATCATGTCGTTATTTCATACATCAATTGCAGTGCTGCAGTGAAATCGGTTTCCGATGTAATCTGTACCTCCGGAAACGCCGTGCAAATTGTTGAATCTTTTCCGGAAGATCAGCCGATCATTTTTGCCCCGGATAAAAACCTTGGCGGATACATTAACAGGCTTACCGGAAGAAATATGGTCCTCTGGGACGGAACCTGCGAAGTACATGATATTTTACAGACTGAGGCCATCATCAAACTGAAGATTCAACATCCTGATGCCAAACTGATCGCCCACCCGGAATGCAAGGCCCAAATTCTTGAAATTGCTGATTTTGTGGGATCGACCACGGCGTTGTTGAATTATACCGTAAAAGATGATGCCCGGAAATTCATTGTTGCGACAGAAACGGGTATTCTTTACCAGATGAGAAAATCATCGCCCGATAAGGAATTCATTATTGTTCCTTCGGATGAGACCTGTTCATGCAATGATTGTCCGTATATGAAGCTGAACACGATGCAGAAGCTGTATCTTTGCCTGAAAAATGAGCGCCCGGAAATCAGTTTGAGCCCGGATTTGATCGAAAAGGCCAAAAAACCGATTGAAAAAATGCTCGAAATTTCAAAAAAAGCAAAACTCATCCGATAATATTCAGTTGTGAAAAAGATCCTTATCATCGTCGTTTTTACCTTGCTACTGGCCGGATCAGGCGCAAATGCCCAGGATAGCACGGTGGTGACCGACGGTTACCAGGTATTTTATCATGCCAACGGCCAGAAAGCCAGCGAAGGCATGATGAGGAACGGAAAACCCGATGGTTACTGGAAAACCTACAATGAAACAGGCATGCTTGTTTCGGAAGGCAACCGGAAAAACTATGAGCTCGACAGCACCTGGAAATTTTATGATGACAAGGGAAAAATCGGGCTGGAGATCAGTTACCTGAAAGGAAAAAAGGAAGGGATCAGGAAAACATACCGTGAAGATGAGATCATCGAAGAAAATTTTAAAAATGACCTGAAGGAAGGAATGACCGTGTATTATTTCCCTGACGGAAAGATCAAAAAAGAGGTTAATTTTCACAACGGATTAGAAGAAGGGCTTTCGAAAGAATTCGATACGGATGGGCGCATCATCACGCTGGAAACTTATAAAAGCGGTTTTATTACCGAACGGGAATTAATCAACCGGTATGATAATAACGGCAAGAAGCATGGTGTCTGGAAGTATTTCTATGCCGACGGGAAAATCCAGCGTGAAGGGACTTACAAACATGGCCTTGAAAATGGCTACTTTAAAGAATATGACAAGGATGGAAACCTGATCACGACGGCAAAATATGTGGAAGGAAACAAGCTGGAAGACGTGGCCGAGCTGGTGAAGCTGGATTTAAGAAAAGATTATTACCCGGATGGAAAAGTCAAGATTGCGGCAACTTATAACAAGCAGGGCCAGCCGGAAGGGGTGCGAAGGGAATATGCACCTGACGGGACCATTGAAAAATCTTACATTTTCCGCAACGGCATTATGATCGGGGAAGGGATAGTGACCGAAAAGGGTGAGCGTGACGGTTTCTGGAAAGAATATTACGATGACGGACGGTTAAGGGCGGAAGGAAAATACAGCAAGGATATAAAGGAAGGCCCATGGAAATATTATCACCCCAACGGGATCATCGAGCAGGAAGGGACTTATTACAAAGGAAAACCTGAAGGCGACTGGTTCTGGTACTATGCCGGCGGAGAAATCCTGCGCGAAGAACAGTACTATAACGGTTTCCCGGATGGACAAATGACCGAATACGATGAAGCGGGCAATGTGATCACGAAGGGTAAATTCATTGAAGGGAACGAAGACGGTGAATGGTATTACCGGATAGGAGACAATGAGACGGAAGGGAGTTATTCGGATGGCATGCGCACCGGTGAGTGGAAATATTATGATATACCCGAAGGGATGGGTAAACAAAAAATACTACGGTTCGAAGGCCGATTCATTGAAGACAATCCTCATGGAAAGCATACTTACTATTGGGATAACGGCAATCGCAAAGAAGAAGGCGAGTACGTGATGGGTCGGAAAGAAGGCGACTGGATCTATTTTAATTACGATGGCACGCCTTTTATCATTGTCAGTTATAAAAACGGCGCTGAAATCCGTTATGATGGCATCCAGGTTACAGATACCGGCAATGAAGGCGCAGAATAAAAGATTTACTATTTTTGCATTTCCAATTAATTAAAGAAAAACACATGAGAAAAATTACTTTATTAGCAGCATTGGTGATAACCCTGGTCAGCATAAATTCAGTTTTCGCCCAGGATGACCTTAAAACAAAACAATCCGCTGCAGTTGCCCAGCAGGCGGCTATCGTCACGCCCGAATCGTTCCAGGATTTTGCCGAAGCAAATGTGGGCAAAGAAGTTGAAATTAAGGGAATGGTGGTTCATGTTTGCAGGCATGGCGGCAAGAAACTCTTCATCATCGGGGAAGATCCTGAAATGCGTGTGAAGATCAATGCCAGCGATAAGGTTAGTGTTTTTGAACCCGAGCTGGAAGGTAGCACGATTGATGTTGTCGGTGTGATTGAACCGATTGAGGAAGAGCCGGTACCGGAAGAAGAAAAAGCAACCCAGGATGCAGATCACTCGAATTATTATCACAAACCGCAATATGCGATCTCATGCCGGTCAATTCGCACAATTGACGAATAAAAAAGCCCGCCAGCCGATGGCTTTAGTCGTCGGAAGAAAATAACGAGTGTATGAAATTTCAGTGGAGAAAATGGTTCCGTGTTGTTCACCGTGATTTCGGTTATTTATTTTTCGGGCTAACGCTTGTATACTCCCTTTCAGGCATAGCCCTTAACCACCTGGATGACTGGAATCCGAACTATATCATTATCCGGAAAGAAATCACCATTGAAAATCCGGATAGGATCTATAAAGGGATTAAAAAGGCCGAAGTCAAGGTCCTCATGGATGAGATCGGGCAGGGGAGCAGTTATAAGAACCATTATTTCCAGGAGAGTAACCTGCTGAAAGTATTCCTCAAAGGCGGATCGGTGATGATTGACACGGAAACCGGGAATGGGCTGCTGGAGAAAGTCACGCGCCGGCCATTATTCCGTGAAATGAACTATCTGCATTACAATCCGCAGGAAAGCTGGACCTGGGTGTCGGACGTATTTGCCGGCGCCTTGATCATCCTGGCCATCACCGGGCTTTTCCTGGTCAGGGGAGCCAAAGGCATCACCGGGCGCGGCGCCTGGCTGACTATCCTGGGTATCGCAGTTCCGATAATTTTCCTGTTAATCTACTTCTATTAAAACCTCCGGCGATGAATGCACTCTGGTTCACAATAATATTCACAGCCTGGTATATACTGGCGCTGGTTGTTTCGGAAAAAGCCGGCAAACAAAGAAAGATCGGCGAAGAATGGTCGTTCTTCCTGAGCTTTATGCTGACACCAGTCGTAGGGTTAGTCATCACGCTGCTGACAAAAAAGTCTGTCAGCTAAAGCATTAATATCTTTTTCTTCCTTTTCCTGAAGTGGCTTTCTGCGCCTGTCCATCGCTGACGATCTGGAAATCCATTTCCTTGCGCGAAACATCGATCCGCTTGACACGGATCTTCACCTTGTCGCCAAGTTTGTACTCATTGCCCGTCCGCTGCCCGGAAACCTTGTAATTGTCTTCGTCCAGGAAATAATAATCATCCGCCAGGTCCCTCAACCTGACAAGCCCTTCGCATTTGCTCTCGGTCAGCTCGACAAAAAGTCCCCATTTGCTCACCCCTGAGATCAGCCCGTAAAATTCTTCACCGATCTTATCCAGCATGTATTCGGCCTGTTTGTACTTGACCGATGCCCTCTCGGCTTCAACAGCCTTACGCTCCATATCCGAAGAATGCTCGCATTTTTGCTCAAATACCTCCTGGCCGACCGAAGCGCCTCCGTTCAGGTACCGGTCAAGCAAACGGTGTACCATAAGGTCGGGATAACGGCGGATAGGGGAGGTGAAATGTGTATAGAATTTGAAGCCCAGCCCGTAGTGGCCGATATTCAGCGTCGAATAGATGGCTTTGGCCATGGTCCGGATGGCGATCGTCTCGATCATCGTTTGTTCGCCTCTTCCTTCAATCTGCTTGAAAAGATTGTTGAACGATGAAGCCAGGCCCTTCCGGTTTTCGATATTCAGTTTGTAACCGAGTTTGGAAAGAAACTGCGAGAATGTCGCCAGCTTTTCCTGGCTGGGCGTGTCGTGAATGCGATATACGAAGGTTTTGGCTTTGTCGCCGGCTTTCACCTTACCAATCAGTTCGGCGACCTTTTGGTTGGCCAGCAGCATGAAATCCTCGATCAGCCGGTTAGATTCCTTCTGCTCCTTGATGAAAACACTCAGCGGTTTGCCTTTTTCATCCAGGACAAACTTCACTTCCTGGCTGTCGAAATTGATCGAACCCTTCCGGAAACGTTCTTCGCGGAGTTTTGTGGCCAGGTTGTGAAGGATCATGATCTCTTCGGAATATTCCCCGGTGCCGGTTTCGATGATTTCCTGCACTTCTTCATAGTTGAAGCGACGGTTTGAATTGATCACTGTCCGTCCTATCCACTGCTGCTTGATTTCAGCCCTCTCATCAAGTTCAAAAACGGCGGCATAGCAAAGCTTGTCGGTATGTGCGATCAGCGAGCAGAGATCGTTGGAGAGCTTTTCGGGCAGCATGGGGATGGTTCGGTCGACCAGGTAAACCGAAGTGCCCCTGTCGTAAGCTTCCTTATCGATCAGGCTTCCTTCTTTCACATAAAATGAAACATCCGCAATGTGCACGCCAACCTCGTAATTGCCATTGGGCAGCTTTTTCAGCGACAGTGCATCGTCAAAGTCCTTGGCGTCCGCCGGGTCGATCGTCATGGTGAATACATCCCTGAAATCCTTTCTTTTCTTCACCTCGTCCGGAGTGATCCCCCTTTCGGTCTTTGCCGCTTCTTTTTCAACCTTTTCCGGGAATACCCAGGGAAAATCAAACTCGACAAGGATCGACTTCATTTCGACATCATTGTCGCCCGGTGTACCGAGTACCTGCACGACATTTCCGACCGGGTTTTTCGAATGCTCCGGCCAGTCGGTGATCTTCACCACGACCTTCTGGCCCGATTTCGCCCCGTTGATGCCCTCTTTCGGGATCAGGATATCGACCGGCATATTGGTATTGTCGGAGATCAGGTAAGCAAAATGCTTTGAAACTTCAATAATACCGACAAATTGTTCCTTCCCCCGTTCGATGATCTCGACGATCTGCCCTTCTATCTTCCGGTCTTTACGTTTCGGGAACAGCAGGACTTTTACCCTGTCGCCGTTCAGGGCCCGGGAGGTATTGTTCGGCGCAATGTAGATGTCTTCACCGCCTTCATCATTAATGATATAGGCTTTCCCGGTGCCTTTCATATCCACTTTCCCGGTGATGTATTTTTTCAACGCCGGGGATTCCGTGACAAAAGCCGGATTGAGTTTATACTTGCCCGGCCTGATCTCATCCAGCGTACCCTCTTCGATAAGTTCCACCAGGATGATGTTTACAAGGTCCTTGCTGGCTTTGTCCTTGAGACCGAGGCTTGAGGATACTTGCTTATAATTCAGCGCCCGTGACGGGGCTTTGGTGAATACAGCCAGCACACTGTCGGCAAATGCGTTCTTTCCGTGAGGTTTGGGTTTCCTGGTGTTTTTCTTTTTTGACATGATTATTTTGAGTTTTAATGGAGATAAGATGGTATGGAATCGATTAATTTTTTCGTGTATTCGGATTTTGGATGAAGATAAATCTCTTCCGCCGTCCCGGTTTCAATGATTTTTCCCTCTTTCATGACTGCAATCCGGTCGGAGATGAATTTAACCACCGAAAGGTCATGCGAGATGAAGATGTAAGTAAAGCCAAATTCTTCCTTGAGCGATTTGAGCAGTTTGAGCACCTGTGTCTGGATCGTGACATCGAGAGCAGAAACGGACTCATCGCAAACAATGAATTTTGGCTCGACCGACAAGGCCCGCGCAATGCACACCCGCTGGCGCTGGCCGCCTGACAGCTCATGCGGAAAGCGGTCATAATGCTGCTTTTCAAGCCCGACTTTTTCAAGAAGTTGCAAAGCCTTTTCTTTTCGTTCACGATGGTTCGTGCCGATATGATGCACAGCCATGGGTTCGGTCAGCGCATTACCGACAGTCATTTTCGGATTGAGCGAAGAATAAGGATCCTGAAAAATGATCTGGATATCTTTTCGCAGTTTTTGAAGCTTACTGCGACTGATCGCCACCAGGTCCATGTTATCGAAGCGGAGTAAACCGGCGGTTGGATTGACCAGCCGAAGTATGGTCCGGCCAAGGGTTGTTTTCCCGCAGCCTGATTCACCGACAAGCCCGAGAACCTCTCCCGGATACAACCGCAAGTCAATCCCATCAACAGCCCTGATCTCCCGTCTTTTTCCACGGCTCCTGAAATAGGTCTTCAATTCTTTAATTTCCAGCATAGGTGGCTGATCATATGTTTTTTCCCGGGCGAAAACCTGTGGCAGGCGGCATGACAGCAGGCTTCGGGTATAGGAATGCTTAGGATGGGTAAAGATTTCCCTGATCTTACCCGATTCAACGATTTTTCCGTCTTTCATGACCAGCAGCTCATCGGCAATGGAAGAGATCAGCCCGAGATCATGCGTGATGAACATGATCGCCATACCGTATTTTTTTTGCAACTCTTTCAGGAGCTGGATAATACTTTTTTGCACGGTAACATCGAGTGCGGTTGTCGGTTCATCCGCAATGAGCAGATCAGGTTGCGAAGCGATCGCCATAGCGATCATCACCCGCTGCCGCTGACCTCCTGAAAGCTCATGGGGATAAGCGCTCATGAGGCCCTCAGGATCGGGGAGCATCACTTCCCTGAACAAGTCCAGTGCTTTTCTTATGGCTTCAGCCTTACCCATATCCTGGTGCGCCCGGATCGCCTCTAATACCTGCTTACCGCACCTGATCACCGGGTTCAGACTGGTCATCGGCTCCTGGAAGATCATGGAGATCCGTTTGCCGCGGATCTTTCGCATTTGTTTGCTGTCGAGCGACAGGAGATCCACCGGGCCATCATCACCGCCGTAAAGTATGATTTTGCCGGATTTGACCGACGCCGGCTGAATCGGCAGAAGCCGAAGGATCGACAATGCGGTCACCGATTTTCCCGAACCCGATTCGCCGACAATTCCGGTCGTCAGTCCTTTTTTTAAAGAAAAACTGATATGATCTACGGCAGTGACTTCTTCTTTTTCATTTTGAAAAGAAATCGTAAGGTTATTAATATCAAGTATTTCCGGGTTCATAACCGATTTTGGCGACAATCAAAGGTAATATTTTTCCTCCGAGCCGGGTATTTTCAGCCGAAAAAGCGGATAAAGCAGTAGAGAACAAATTAGCCCCCACCCCGGCTCTCCTCCGCCAGCTGGCGGAGAGGGAGACCATGGAACAGACGGCTTTAGTCGTCGGAGCAAAAACAATAAATCAGTCGTAACAATAAATTTTAAAAATGAAATCAACAGTCAAATACTTCCGGGAACTTATAGACGATCTGTTCAGCCTGTTTTTCCCGAACCTGTGCCTGGGCTGTGGAAGACCCCTGATACGGGGTGAGTCGGCCATTTGTTCATTGTGCCAGTTTCATCTTCCTAAAACCTACTTTCACAATGATTCGGACAATATGCTGAACAAAGTATTCTGGGGCAGGGTGAACCTTGAAGCCGTAGCGGCTTATGTGTATTTTCAGAAAGGCAGTACGGTCCAGCACCTGCTGCACCAGTTGAAATATAAAGGGAAGCACGAGGTCGGCCATTGCCTGGGCAAATGGTACGGGCAGGAGCTGAAGTATGCCGACAAATTCAGGGACGTCGAGCTGGTTATTCCGGTGCCGTTGCACCCGAATAAAGAACGGAAAAGAGGCTATAACCAGAGCCGGATGTTTGCCGAAGGACTTGTCGCCATGATGCCGGCGAAGATTGAAGACCGCTGCCTTTACCGGAAGGTGGATTCGAAGACCCAAACCCGCAAGGCACGCTACAACCGTTGGGAGAACGTGGAAAATATCTTCGCGGTCAGGAATCCGGAACGAATCCGGAATAAGCATGTTTTGCTTGTTGATGATGTACTCACGACCGGTGCTACGCTGGAAGCTTGTGCCCGGGTTTTACTTGAAGTTCCCGGGGTAAAAGTGAGCGTGGCCACGATCGCGTTTGCCAGCTATTAAAATTTACCGGTTTCTCGCCAGGACAGCCGCTTTCTTATGGCGACTTGTTTTGCCATCCATGCCAAGAGATTCCATGTAAACGATATATATTCCGTTTTGTGCTTCAGTGCGGTCATCCAGCGTCCCGTCCCAGGAAAAAACACCCTGCGTTCCGGGCATTTCATTATTGGCCAGCCGCCTGACCAATAGACCATCGGCATTAAAAATGAGCACAGTGATCAACTTCCCCGGGGTATCAAACCGGTAAGCAATGCCCAGGTTATCTTCTTTTCCATCTCCGTCAGGAGAAAATATTTCGGGCTGAACAGAGAGTTCCTGGTTGTTTTCAGACATTTCAAGGTATTGGGAATTTTTAAAGCCCGGAGTGCCGAAACCGGCCGTTTCAGCGGCTGAATGCCAGTTGCCGGGATCGTTTCCGGGCCGCTCCGGACTTATCCGCTCCAGCGAAACACCTTCATAAGAAAGCAACATCATGAAATGCATTTCTTCCGAATAATTCATCCCGTCAATGGTCTGCAAGTCTTTATTCATCAATAAAACACAACCCAGGTCATTGTTATAGGAAGGAAAGGAAGACATTCCTGCGAAAGCGTCAGGATCTTCAGTCATATACTGGCTTTTCACCATTTCCGGATCGGAAGTCAGGACAAGATATTCCATGGGAAAGATTACCCGGCAGGATGCTGAAATATCGACTAACTGAGTATCCGGAGGTTCAGGAGCGTTCTCCTTCACGGAAGCCAGGATAAGCTCTTGCAGGTCAATCGTTTTTTCAGTACGGTTATAAATTTCGATATAATCTACGCCATCTCCCAAAGGATTAAACAACACTTCATTGATGACAATATCGAAAGGTTCGACCGGGGATGAAAGCCCGAAAGGACATACAAGCTCTTCCGTGATCTCTTCGCCGGTGCAATTTCTCAGTCCCATCGTAACGGTCAGCTCATAAGACTGTCCGGCTATAAAATCTTGGGGAAACGTTAAAATCACCGCATTGAAAAGAGGCGAAACCGGACGGGCCTCGAACGGCCATTCCTGGAAAGGACCTGTGAAATACTTTGCAGGATCTGCCGCCGAAATGCTGTCGAGTGATCCGTTGAATTCAACCAGCAGTTCGCGGTTACTGACACAACAGGCTTTCACGATCTTAAGCCTGTTTTCCAGTGGCCCGGCCACAGAATTTATCTTGCCCGGTGTCCCACCTTCTGAGGCCACGGAAGCTTTCCAGTTTTCTTCCAGGATACACGGATTCTGAATATCAGTTATTTCAAGTGACCAGCCGCCGTCGGCCTTCAGGTCATCATGATACCAGGAAAGTTCGTAAGATAGGTAAAAAATAGTCATGCCGGATGTATCCATCAAATGTACCGATGTGCCGCCGTTGGATAGCGCAAAAGATGAGATTCCTATTGCAGGAGCCACATGCTGCATGATGTCAAAGGCATCATCATCACAGAAAATCACATAATGATCTGCTGAAAGTTCGTATGAAGGCAAGACATGCAATGCAGACCCGATCTTTAACTTTAAACCTTCAAGGTTCAGCGATCTTTCGCACCGGTTATATAGCTCAAGGTATTCAAATTCGGGCAGGTCGCGCGGAGGCGCAGGATCGGCCATGATTTCAGTAATGACCAGGTCGTAAGGCTTTACCTGATAATATGAAACAGGAACGGAAACCAGATCCGAGGCATTGCCGGACAGATCTTCCACCGGTGATATATTCAGGGTGTATTCAAGCCCGTTTTCAAGGTCCTGATCGAAAAACAGATGCACCTGTGCCGGATCCAACAGGCGGACTGCCTCATAAGGATGACCGATGCCGGGAATGATTTCATAAGAAGAAGTATCTTCCGTTAAAACCCGGTCAACCGGTTCACTGAAGGTCAGCAGAATTTCAGAAGGCGTGACGACATCGGCCTGTAGCAATGCGGGTGGAATGCTGTCGATAATATGAGCACCGGCATAGATATCGTCAAAATAAAATTTCGTGGCATTGGAAGAAGTATACAGGCAGGAAATGCCAAAATAGCTGCCAGACTGGATCATCAAATCATTGATCTCACCTTGAAAGCTCAGCGAATGACCACCAATCGAGTCGCAGTAGAATTTCCAGTCGCCGGCCTCATTCCTGAAGGCCTTTATTCGCAGCGCGTTGGTCGAATTCCCGGTGAATGCCGTGTTCAGGCGCAGCAACCGGGTGGTTTCCAGCGAATCCTGGCGAAAAAACACCACACTGTCCTCACCACCGCCGATTTGCAGGAAATAGCCATGCAGCGGGGCTTTTAGGTCGGCCGTATCGCTGAAAAGGTAGATCCGGGAAAAGTTTCCTGCCGATGAATTAAAGCTGTGCTTGATCCAGCATTGCCATTCGAGGTCGTTGGACAATGTCTGATGAACGCATAATGAAGAAATACCGGCTGCCGGCGCATCCAGTTGCAGGGCAGGCCGCTGCTCCTGTGGGATAGCAGAAGATGTGCTGATCTTGAAATGGCTTAAATCGCCGGTCCACGCGGGATTTGACGTCAAATCCCCGTCTGAAAAATCCTCGGTAACCTGTCCGAAAAGAAGCACCGGGGCCATCAATGCAAAAAGAAATAAGTTTTTCATAGGCTTTTTTCTTGTTTATCCGCTTTTTCTGCCATTTATACCCGGTACCGGGGCAACTTTTTTCACTAAAATGACTAATTTTGCTGCGCTCAAATTCAAAAGGTATGAAAATCTGCGTGGTAGGCGCAACAGGACTGGTTGGCAGCGAGATGGTCAAAGTACTCGAGGCGTTCGATTTAGGGGATTTTGAATTTTTCCCGGTAGCCTCCGAACGGTCGGTCGGAAAAACGATCATGTTCCGGGGAAAACCATATCCGGTCATCGGTATGCAGGAAGCCGTGGAGAAAAGGACGGAGATTGCCATCTTTTCCGCCGGGGCAGCCGCTTCGCGCCAGTGGGCGCCGGTTTTTGCGGCCGCAGGTACAACGGTCATCGACAATTCATCGGCATGGAGACAGGAAAAAGATATCCCGCTGGTCGTGCCCGAGATCAATGCCGGAATTCTGAAATCCACCGATAAAATCATTGCCAATCCCAACTGTTCGACCATTCAAATGGTGCTGGTGCTGGCCCCGCTGCATAGAAAATACCGTATCCGAAGGGTTGTGGTTTCGACGTACCAGTCAGTGACAGGCAGTGGCGCCAAAGGACTGCTGCAGCTTGAAAATGAGCGGAAGGGTATCAGCGGGCCCAAATTTTATCCGCACCAGATCGACCTGAATGTTATTCCTCACGGCGGCGATTTTTCAACCGGGGATTACACTACGGAAGAAATCAAGCTGGATTTTGAGACGCGGAAGATCATCGGCGACGATTCAATCCGGGTGACCGCAACCGTGGTCAGAGTACCGGTTTACGGCGGCCATTCCGAAGCCGTGAATGTCGAATTTGAGAAGCCTTTCGAACTGGATGAGCTCAGGAAGCTGTTATCCGGAGAAAAAGGGATTGTTATACAGGATGATCCGTCCGGGGCGGTTTATCCGATGCCGCTCAACAGCCGCGGCAGGGATGAGGTTTTTGTGGGTCGTATCAGGCGCGACGATACAATCCCACATGGCCTGAACATGTGGATTGTGTCGGATAACCTCAGGAAAGGCGCGGCAACCAACGCGGTCCAGATCGCAGAATACCTGATTGGTCATCAACTTGTTTGACCCGTGAAAATATATCATAATATAGACCTTTTTCAACCGGTTCCCAACCCAATCGTCACCGTAGGGACCTTTGACGGCGTGCACCTGGGCCATCAGCAAATCTTTGCCAGAATGCGGGAAGAAGCACAACATATCGGCGGAGAAACGGTGGTGGTTACCTTCTTTCCACATCCCAGGCTCGTCATTCATCCTGATAGTAAAAACCTCAAATTCATCAACACCCAGGAGCGGAAATATGAGATCATCGCCCGTAACCAGATCGACCACCTGATAATTCTTCCCTTTACCCGGGAGTTTTCAAACCTGTCTTCGGGTGATTTTGTCAAACGTTACCTTGTCGAAAAAATCAGGATGCGTAAGCTGATTGTCGGTTATGACCATCATTTCGGCAAGGACCGGCTGGGAGGGTTTAATGAGTTGAAGGGACTTGGTAAAATCTATGGCTTTGAGCTTCAGGAAGTACCGGCGATGATGATTGATGGTGTGCCGGTAAGCTCGACAAAAATCCGGAATGCCCTGAATGAAGGCAATATTAAGCTGGCCAATTCATTGCTTGGGTATGATTATTCGATATCGGGAAAGGTCGTATACGGCAACCGGATCGGTCGGACCATCGGTTTCCCGACGGCCAATATTGAACAGGACGATGTATACAAGCTGATCTCAGCCGTGGGCGTTTATGCCTGTAAGGTCGATTATCACGGCCGGATTTACAAAGGAATGGGAAACATTGGTTACCGCCCGACGATTGATGTTGGCGACCTGACCATCGAGGTGAATATATTTGATTTCGATGATGAAATTTATGGCGAGCACATCATCATCTATTTCATCGAAAGGATCAGGGATGAGAAGAAGTTCGAAAACCTGTCAGCCCTGCGTGACCAGCTAACGATTGACCGCGCGAAAGTACTGGAATTGCTGAGATAGCGTCAGCAATTCAAAACCTTGAAACCGACGGCTTTAGTCGTCGGACTACCCACTTAAAGCGGTATTCCTGCTAAATAATCCTCCTGAAACGTAGCACAGCAACGGCAACGATCAATAATCCGCCGATCATGAGCGCCCAGTTTGAGACAGGCACCATTTTCGCCGATACCTGAACAAAATTATAAGCTCCCGTCTGAGAATTGAATGTCACTTCATAAACCGTGAAAGGTGCATCCATCATGACCGGTACGGGAATATTCGGCCCGAACGGCATGCCAATACCACCAGGAAATTCAGTAGCTCCCCAATTAACGGTCCAGTCGGCCCCTTTGCGGAATTTCATTTCGACGATATCGGCCGGATCATAGGAATTCATCGCCGGGGTCAGTTTGAGGATTGTCCTCCAGATATTGGGATTTTCGGAATCCTGCGAAAGGAAATGGTCGCCGGACCAGTTCGTAAATTCCCCGATCAAGCTGATACTCTGCGAATAAAAATGATATTCTCCCGTGCTGCAGTCAAAAGTAACATAGAAGGTGTTTTCAAAAGCATTCGTATCAATAAGAACAGGGATATTCGGGCCATCCTGAAAAGCAAATCCGCCTGGAAATTCATTGTTTCCCCAGTTGATCGTCCAATCAGCATTTTGACGGAATTTCATTTCGATAATGTTGGAAGGTCCTTCGAGGTTCATTTCCTTTGAAAATGATATAGTAGTAGTCCAAAAATTTGGATTTTCAGAATCCTGGAACAGGAAATGGTCACCGGACCATCCATTAAATTCCCCAATCAGGCTTATGTTTTCACATTGGCTTTTTGCATGGATTCCGAATGCAAAAAGCAACATAATCAGTATGATACTTCTTTTCATCGCATTAAGTTTGGTTAATTAAATATGTAGTTCTAAAAGCCATGCTAATATAGGAAAATTTTAAAAACAAATAAAATTTTATTTAATTATAAGGGTGTTTGGAAGAATGGCGTTTGAAAAGGCGATTATTTATTGATATATCAAAATATCTAATTTTTTAAGATGATTAATCCAACCTGCATAATTCCCGGCAAATCTGTTTGCGGCATACCACTTGAAATCTCGACCCGGCAGGTGCCCGGTTCCGTAAACTGAAAGCCCAACCAGGCGGGATATTCAATGTCCCACAGGTCGCCCATTCCATTGCCCAGCAACTTCCCTTCCCTGTCGCGCAGTTTGATCTCGTGTTCCATGATCCTTTCTTCGCCTGAAGGGGTGTAAAGGATGAAATCAACATTAAGCGAGTTTAAGGGGACTTCGGTATGATGCCTGATCGCGATATAAAAATCATATTTGGCCGATATATTGTCGATCTGTACTTCAAATTTTTTTACATCAAACCGGTTCCAGGTGATCCGCTCATTGTCCAGGTGTTTCTCATAAATTTTCTTCGGGTTACAGGAAGAAAAAAAAGCGATGAGCAGCAATATGACCGGCAGAAGCTTTTTCATTTCTTGGGCTTTCCACAAAAATAATTGAAATGATGAGTATTTTCGTTTTCTAAATCATCAACGATGGCGGGAAAAAAGTATTATGTGGTGTGGAAAGGAATAAAGACGGGGATTTTTGATCAGTGGAAGGAGTGTGAACCTTTGATCAAAGGTGTCGAAGGTGCGCTTTATAAGTCCTTTCCTACGAAGGAGGAAGCGGAAAAGGCTTTTAAAGGACGATGGGAAGACTCGATTAAAAAACACAGGATCTCCAGTCCACGGGTTGGAAATTCATTGGTCGGAAATCCCGTTAAGGAAAGCTGGTGCGTTGATGCCGCCTGCAGTGGAAATCCCGGCGTGATGGAATACCGCGGGGTGGAAACCGGCACTGGAAAGCAATTATTTCACAAAGGGCCTTTTCCGCTCGGAACCAACAATATCGGCGAATTCCTGGGGATTGTCCACGCCCTGGCCTTGCTGAAAAAGCACAACAGCAACCTCATCGTTTATTCCGATTCGCGGACGGCCATTAAATGGGTGAAAGACAAAACCGTAAAGACCAAACTGCCCCGGAATGCCAAAACCGAGCCGCTGTTCGATCTTCTCGACAGGGCCCTGCAATGGCTCAACAACAACGAATATTCAAACCCGCTGCTGAAATGGGAAACCGAATACTGGGGGGAAATTCCGGCGGACTTTGGAAGAAAAAACTAGCTCGTCGCTGGAGATATCGAAATGTTGATCTCGATAATGAAATGCAGCCCGATGCGGAGCATAATGGTCAAAAAGGCCAGGAGCAGCGCCATCATGATCAGATAACCCATGTTGATGTTCCTTTTCTTTTTAATCCTCAACAGGTTGAGTTCAGGCTTGACTTTTTCATTGAAAAAAGGCGGGAACACCAGGAATGCCATGGAGAAAAGCATCAGGGTCTCGTAAGGATAATTGAAATTTTCCGGAATACGTGCCAGTAGCAGGACAATGGTTCCGACAAGCCAGGGAATAGCGGTCTGGTAAAGCATAAATGACAGCCGGTTGTCGCCCTTGATGCGATGTAACGAATCGGAGGTCTCCAGGATTGATTTGGCCGAATGGTAACCGATCAGGCCAAGCACAAATATCGAAAGCAGCGAGAACATGAATTTAAACGCCGTATTCATGTAAAGCCAAGCAGCGACATAACCGAATCCCTCATCCGTGACGATCCCTGAAGGCAAGGCCCCAAAAAAATGATTGAAAAGATGAAATGCAGTCCATAAAATGAAGAGCTTCTGCATCCCGACGAATCGTTTCATCTTAAACACAACCTGAACCAGGAATAAACCGAGCAAAAGGCAGAAAAAAGGCGGGATTCCCGTCACCATCAGAATATTCAAACGGTCCCAGAGCGGTGAATGATCGTTGAATTTCAGGTCATAATAATATAATATCGAATCCAGGCCGAAAAAGGAAGCAACCAGCATGCAGGTCAGCCAGTAAAACAGGTAAACCAGGATATAGGTGCTGATAAAGATGAGGGTGGAATTTACCGCGATGGTCATATTGCGGTAAAACGGGCTTCTTTGCGAGAGTAAAGGGATTTTTTTCTCCTTTTCGGCCTCATCGATGAATTCTCCCGGATACATCAGTTTGGTCCAGAATGAAGGCCCTTTGTTCAGTTTTTTAAATTCCTCCGCTGACTGGCGGCGGTGCTGCTTTCTTAATTTTTCCTTATATTTTTCTTCCCTGCGTAATTCCCGTTTTTTTAAATAAAGGTCATACGAACCAAAAATTGATTTCTTCTTTCTGGAAGGAACACGCCCTACAGACTGGGATTCCTGCACGTATTGCTTGCCCGGCGAATTTTCTACCGGTTTTTCGCCAAGCTCATCCTTTTCCATGTCTTCCAGTTGCGTAGGTAATTTCCGGGAAAGGCTTTTTTCTTTCCACCGCACCGGATCATAATCTTTGGGAAGGTTGATCCCGGGAAATTCCGAGCGGTGATGAGACCTGTGACGGTTTTTTCCGGTTAAACGGTCAAAAAACTCACCGATCGGACCCCTTTTCCGATGACTTCTGTGATGACGGTGATGGCTGTGATCAGACATTTATAGGAGCGAATTGGTTTAAGGGTTTAAAAAGTCTTACTTTAGCCGTAAACTTATTCATCTTATGTTTAAAAAAATGAAAAAGTTAACAGGTGAGTTAAACAAAATTATAAAAAAATATAAGCTTCATGTATTAAAAGATGTCATGATCTTCATTGTGATCACGCTTACCATACATTTTGCTTATCGTTACTGGGCGAACTCTGCCCACTACTGGCCTGTTACAAAGATGATGACGACGGCTCATGAATCAATGGCAGATATTGTTTTTAATCAGAGCGCCTGGGTTATTGACCATATCCTGAACATCCCGTTTACTACGAAGGACCGCACATTTTATTTCGAAAATAATGGGTTTATTGCGATCAATCAAAGCTGTTCAGGGCTAAAGCCAATCTTGCAGTTTATTTTGCTGATGTTGCTATTTCCAGGCCCGTGGAAGCATAAATCCTGGTTTATCCCCATGGGTGTTGTCATTGTCCACTTGACTAACCTGTTCAGAATCTCGGGGCTTGCGGTCGTTACCATCACAAGGCCCGAATACTGGGATTTTGCGCATGATAATTTGTTCAGGCCCTTTTTCTATGTGGTCATCTTTCTGCTCTGGGTCTGGTGGGCCGAGAAGTTCAGGGCTATTTCAGCGTAAAAGTAGTATGCCCGATAATGTTGTTTTCACAGAAAATATCGACGTGATATAATCCTGCCACCATTTCCTGGCTTGTATATTCCTTTTTCCAGTAAAGGCAAAGATCAACAGAACGATTTTCATAATCGATGCTCTGCATCATGGAATATTGAAGCTGTTCGCCCTGGTATTCGAACGAGTATTCATCCAGCCTGCTTTTGACGAGAATTTCCTGGTCTGGACGGGCAATACGGATATAGATGTCTTTTTTGCCCGGTGCGGCGATCTCATTTTTATCGACCGTAAAACATACCCTGATCTGGTCGACGCGCTGCAATTTATCCGTAGGAACTTCCTGTTCCCCGCCGCTGCGCATCCTGATCCCGGAGGCTTCCATATTAATGGCTTTCAGCACTGCGGCAATCCCGACCTTATCCGATAATACCTTCCGGTCTTTTTCAATCAGCTCTTTTTCCTGGCGGAGATCCTTTAAATCCTTTTTAATGGCAACATTCTCCTCGGTCAGGGACGCGTTAACCTGGTAAAGCGAATCCATCTGCCTGACATAATTCTGGGCAATCACCTGGAGCTGGGCCAGCTTTTTCTTGACTTTATAATATTCCCACTCGGTATCGAGCAACTTTTTGATTTCAACGGCATTAGCCTGGATCAGGCTGTCCTTGACCACCAGGGAATCAGCCAGTTGACCATATTCCACTTTAACTTTGTTGTGTTCGACAAGCAAAGAATCAAGTTCAATTTTCAATTCCACCCGTTGCTGTTCTTTTTCAGCCACGAGTGATTTGAGGTTGGAACGGGTCTGCATGAGCATGATGATCAAACCGATGATAAGTATGGCGAGAATGACAATGATGGCCGTCAGTGTCAAGTTTGACCGGGCCCCTGTTTTATTTTGATTTGGAGTTGTTTCCATTTTGGGTGGATTTATGACAAAAATAAGAATAAAATCTGCTTCAGAACTTTAAAGCAGTGATTAAACGATCGAGGGCCTGATTCAGTGTAGATCGGGGACAGGCAATGTTCATCCGCTGAAAACCTTCTCCGCCCCGGCCGAAAGTCGGGCCATCGACAAAGCCGAGCCCCGCCTTTTCAATGAGCAGTTTCCTGAGTTCCGGATCAGAAAGGCCGAGTTTCCTGCAGTCCAGCCAGAGCATATATGTGGCTTCAGCCGGGCTTATGGTGATTTCAGGAATGTTGTCGGCCAGGAAATTTTTCACATGGTCAACATTTGTTTTCAGGTAGCCCATAAGATCGTCAAGCCATTCTTCGCCTTCCCTGTAAGCTGCTTCAGCCGCGGTTATGCCGAAAATATTAGCGCTGAGATGGGTCCGTTCGGCAGCCACCTGAAATTTCCTCCTGAGGATCTCGTTAGGAATGATGACGGATGACGTGAACAGGCCGGCCAGGTTGAATGTCTTGCTTGGCGCGATGCAGGTAATTGTATTCATGGCAATTTCTTCCGAAATCTTCGCAAGCGGGAGATGCCTGTTCGGTTTGAATACCAGGTCGCAATGAATTTCATCACTCACGATGAGAACTCCATATTCAAGGCTTTTATTGCCGATCCATTCCAGTTCTTCCCGGGTCCAGCAGCGGCTCACCGGGTTATGCGGACTGCAAAGGATCATCATTTTTGCACCCGTTTTCATCTTCCGTTCCAGATCATCGAAATCGATGGTATATACCCCGTCATTTTCAACAAGCTGATTGAGCAATAATTCGCGGCCGTTATTTTTAACACAGGAAAAAAATGGAAAATATACCGGTGGCTGAACAATGACTTTATCTCCAGGCTCGGTCATGGCCTGGACGATGACATTAAGGCCGGTCACAACGCCCGGGCTGAACATGATCCACTCTTGCTTCAAATCCCAGTCGTATCTTTTTTTCTGCCAGGCGATCACAGCTTCATGATAACTGTCGGGAATGATGGAATAGCCATAGATAGTATGTTCTGCACGTTTTTTAACAGCATCGGCCACAAATGGCGGCACCGCAAAATCCATATCGGCCACCCACATCGGAATGACATCTTTCCGTCCAAAAATAGCCCCGCGAAGGTCGTACTTTACGCAATCCGTGCCTTCGCGAGGAATAGTTGTATCAAAATTATATTTCACCCTTATATCTTCCTACCGTCCTAATGCGCTGGTCCGATCACTTTCAGCTTATCCCCGGTCTGCTCCACGATCATGCGGAGAAACCATTCAGGATAGCCGGGCTGCTCAACTTTGGGTGCGTGGTAAATATATCCATCGGGTACCGGTACGTTGGTTTTGATATTACCGTCCATGTAACGCGTAAACAGGTATCCGTAGAATTTCTTCCAGTCGAGAACCGTATTGTTACCCAGCGTGACTGAAAAATCAGTCAGGAAACTTACTGCGCTGGCCGGATCGTGCTGATAAAGCATCTTTGCTTTCTTATCGGTTTCATTGACCATTTCCATGAATTTTTTCTCTTCGGTTTGCTGTTTGCTGTAAATTTCCGGGTGGATGTATGAATAGCGGGTATAGGCCAGGTTGGATATCTGGTTGAATACCCAGAAAGCGGCATCGTCAACAAATTCCATCATGGAACCGTAACCCACGGCCATTTTTTCAGGTACCTGGGAAATAGAAGCATACATGGGCATCAGCACGCTGCTGGTGGCATCATCCACGCCAAACCAGAAGATGCCGCCGATCGGGTCGGGCAACCATGACCGCGATTGAGCGCAGAACCAGAACCCGGTCTGCTGGGTAGACGTAGCCCTTTCGTTGCAGTAGGTCACGCTGTCGACGGTCCATGTCAGCGGGCGCCAGCGGTAAGGACTGCCCCAGGGTCCTGCGCCAAAATCTTTGGTCATATCCAGTTCCGTACCTTCCAGGTGATCGCGCATGAAGTTCATCATCTCATGGAGATCGATCAGGTGATCCGGCTTGATCCAGAGCGGCATGCGGTTGGTCGGGTAATCATTTTCATTGACCGTTCCATCGGCGAATTTTGCCTCATGTTTGATATCGCCACTGGCATATTCAAGATATTTTTCCATGTCTTTATTGATCGATTTGAAAAATGACCAGACACGGATTTCGCAGAAACGGGCCCCACTGAAATCCACGGGGGCATAGGTGTCGGAGAAACTGAAATCCTTGTCCTTTCCTTTAAACCAGCCTTTTTCGCGGGCAAAGGTGATCACGTCATCGGCATAAAAACACTCCACATCCGGGTTCATGATTTTGTCGCGCTGGCTAAAACTGATCGATTTCTTACCGTCCGCCAGCGGGAAGGTTGTAATGCGGGCATGGTTGGCATGGGCGCTAACGTAACCGTCGGGAATCCGGCGGGCCACCCATACTGCACCTTTCTGGCCTTCTCCTTTGCCAATGATCTCAAAGATCCAGGCTTCATTTTTGTCGGAAACCGAGAACGATTCACCGCTGCTGGCATAACCATAATCATGCATCAGCTCGGTGATCACTTTAAGTGCTTCACGGGCCGATGTAGCGCGCTGCAAACCGATATAAATCAGGCTGCCGTAATCCATGATGGCTCCGGCCTGGCTGCCCAGTTCTTCACGTCCCCCATACGTCGTTTCACCAATGCCAACCTGGTGCTCATTCATGTTGCCCACGACATTGTAAGTCACCGGGGCTTGAGGGATCTGGCCTAGAAACTTGCCGGTATCCCATTCGTAAACGTCCAGCATGCTGCCGGCAGGCCAGGTTTTTGCCGGCCAATGGTATAATTCTCCGTATAATGTATGCGAGTCGGCCGAATAGGTGATCATCACCGAACCGTCTTTCGAAGCGCCTTTCGTGACCAGGAAGTTAGTGCAGGCCATCGTTTCAAAACCTGCCAGGATCGTGAAAATAAAGGCTAAGGTTATGGTTAGTCTTTTTGTCATTTTTAGTTTGTCATTTAAGTTATAAAATTCATTAAAGCTGCAAAAATAAAAAACTCTGTGTCAACTCCGTGTAACTCTGTGTAATCTGTGGTGAATTTTAAGTCCTTATTCACCACAGATTACACAGAGTTTCACAGAGGAACACAGATTAAAAACCGATGTTGAACCCTACCCTTAGGGTATTGTTCCTCCCCTGGAAAAGGTCCGGCGTATAACGAGACAGGTAATAGCTGGCAGATTCTCCATCCACATAAAATCCCTGAACATTGCTGAAGACCAATCCTGCGAAGGCATAAGCATTGTTGAGCAATTCATACCGGGCCAGGATCGAGAACTCATTGTTCCGCCAGGTCAGATCCTGCATGACAGGTTTAGTCGTAATATCCGGATCGTAATTATACACGTAATCATTATAATGAAGACCCAGGGTGTACGATAAATCAACGGTCAGCATGGTGTATGGCGGTTTGACCTTCAATGAAAAATATAATTCCTGCGAGTTATCCCGCAGGTAATGCCCGAGGTTATAAAGATTGGATTCGAACGTGGTGGTTGAAATGTTGTGCTGATAAACCATCGGCAGCGTATACGTGTATTCTCCTGTCAGGCTGAAATAGTTCACCGGCCAGTTGCTCAGCCGGAATCCTCCTTTCCAGGATAGAAAATTATACTCTTCGGGCTTACTCACCCGTTTTATTGAAAATTCATCGACAAAAACCGACAGGAACAGGTGCAGATGTTTAAAATTGCGTGAACTGATATCGATGAAAAGCTGCGAGTTTTGCCCGGTCTGGCCGGCATTGTTGGTGGCATTTAAAGTATGATCCACTGATTTGTAGAACAGGAAAGGCACCAGGTATGCTGCATGGACATTCATATCGCTATATACGATTGAATTCCCCAATGAAACTTCCAGGTGCCGCACCGGCCGGAAGGTAAACATGTTGGCGGCAATGTATTTCGGATAGAAAACCGCACGGTATACATCGCCATCCCAGTGCGAACGGCTGCTGTCGACCACTTCCGACACCAGCCACCCGTGGAAATAGTTGAATTCGAACCAGCGGATGGGTGTCAGCTGCAATTTGATCTGGGCAAAAGAAGGTGTACGCCCCGATAAAATATTAGAACCGTGATAATTGTTGCCCCATTCGTTGTGATCTTTCACAATGCCGATCGCACCCCATTTCCAGGAAGCCATAAATCCGCCGCGAGCTTCACTATATTCAAGCCCGCCTTCAGGGCTGTTTTTCTGCGGCGCCCCAGGCGACAGGACAAAATACTCCGGATCGGTCAATTCATCGCTCTCGTAATTGTCCCGCAGACTAGTATACAATCCTACATTTTCCGTGATATAACCGAAAGCTTCCAGTCCTCCCCAGCGGTGATAAGCGCTGCCATAACGGTTGTTGTAATAATCGATGCCCCAAATCGGCCGGAGCGATGCGGTGAAGATCGAATCTTTGTAATGAAAGCCTAAAGGGTTCAATGCTGTTGCCAGATGATCACTCTTTGGGAAAATATTCAGCGGTTTCATGCCGCTGGTGTTGGCTTTCAGCTCCAACCGGTAATCTTTCATGTAAAATTCAAGCTCCTTTTGCTGACGCTTGTTCAGCTGGTCCTGCTTTCCTGATACTTCCAGCAGTTTCTCGGCAATGAAGGTCCTTGAATAGGGCTTGATCGCCGAATTGATCTCGATGAGCTTCTCATTGGCGAGTTCATCCAGGAAATCGTAAATGGAAGTACGGGTGATGTGTTCGTAAACTACCTGGGCATGCAATGTGGCCGGAAGTAGGAAGATAAATAGAAATATTTTTTTCATTTAATTTTTAGTTCTCCACATTTTATTTCACCACAGAGGACACAGATTTACACAGAGTTAGCACAGAGTATTAAAGTGATTAAAAAATTATTTCAAAGATACCGGGTATAAACCATCAAATTTCCGGATAAACAATAAAAATATATTATGGAAAATATAAATGAATTGACATTTAAAATCATAGGATGTGCTTATAAGGTTCATTCGAAATTAGGACCAGGATTACTGGAATCCACCTACGAACATTGTTATGCACAGGAGTTATTTTTGAATGACGTCAAATTTGACCGACAATTGGCACTACCGGTAATCTATGAAAACAGTAAGCTGGATGTGGGCTACAGGATCGATCTCCTTGTTGAGGACAGGATTATCATCGAACTTAAATCTGTTGAACAAATCATTCCTATACATAAAGCGCAGTTGTTAACCTATATGAAACTAAGTGGGAAACAATTAGGTTTATTAATTAATTTTAATGTTGTTAGTTTGAAAGATGGAATAACCAGGATGATTCTCTAAACTCTGTGTCAACTTTTCGTCAGCGTGCGGATGGTATTAGAAACTCTGTGTTAACTCTGTGTAAATCTGTGTCATCTGTGGTAAATTAAAATGTGGTGAATAAAACACTAATTGCTTCTTGCACGTCTGAAAACGATATTATAAAATGCCTTCCAGAAATACCTCCAATCGGTCAAAAAAGGCTTTTGCAGATAAGCATCCAGGTACCTGTTCTCCGACTCCTGGATCTCTTCGAGGGTTTTCGGCAGATCGGCGTAGAAAGGCGGGATCAGTCCCGGGCGGGTTTTGATGCGCTTGGCTTTGAGCTCTTCACTGTAAAGTTCGAAATAATGCCGGCTGAGGGGACGGATTCCAACCAGTTTCAGGTCGCCGCGTAATAGATTGATCAGCATAGGAAGCTCATCAATCCAGAGTTTCCGCATGATTTTTCCCGCGGTGCTCACCCTGAAATCGTTCCTGAATTTGCCTCCGGCTTCAAGATCATTGGTCCGGTAAACATATTCCTGCAAATATTCCGAATACGGGTGCATCGTCCGCATTTTATAAACATAAATGATCTTCCCATGCTTGCCAATCCTTTTCAGCCGGATCAACGGACCATAAGTAGGATGATAATCATAGGCCGGTTCCTGCACTTTCCGGGCGACAAAATACAATTTGTTGCCGATCTGTTCGCTGGTGATCAGTTCAAAACCACATGAATAGAGCCGGCCAAAGGCTTCGGCTTTCGAGATGGCCCGGTTGTAACCGTTCGTGATCCAGAAATAAAACCGTTTTGTCACCGGTAATTTCGGGAACAATCGCATAAAAATGTAATGAAAGAAATAGAAAATGCCATTAATCACCGGCGGATATTTCTTCATTAGCATTTGCTTGCGGATCTGGTTGGTGATGACACAATTAATATAAAGCCCATACTGCGGCAAACGGTTATTAACCGTTTCAAAAAACCGGTTTATTCGTTTATAATCGTTAATCTGATGTAAATTGACAATCGCTTCAAAATACCCTTCCGGCTGGCTTTTGATATTAAATGAAGTCGTCGTGGAAACAACCAGCGAACGTTGATGTTCAAGGTTAATATTCTGCTCCAGGAAATTGAATACGTCTTCCCCGGCTTCCTGGATCACCAGTTCTTTGTTCAGTTTAAGGGCGGCCTTTTCAGGCCTGGCGGCAAGGATGCTTTCGACTTCTTTCTGGTCAGCCAGCCCGGCTTTGATCTTGATCCATGTCTGGGTAAACGTGTCGAAATGTTCGGCATCCCGGCTCAGCTTACGGTTGTAATAATACACGTAGGCCATGAAAACCTCCAGCAGGAACGATAAGCCGAGGGTACCGAATACGATCAGCCTTGAATATTCAAAATGCTGGAAAAGAAGAATTAAAAATACGACCGATGAAAAAATGATCAGGTCACCGACAACGACCGGGAACAGAATATCACGAAGGGTGTCTTTCTTGTGCAGCCTGTATTTATCAATCGAAAGCGAGACAATGATCCATAAAAACAGGAAAAACAGGAATGGCGGAAAATAGGTCGGCAGGTACATCCTCTTCGAAGCCGGCTTGATCCAGATAAAGATCAGGAACGAAACAGTAACAATGAGAATGTCAATGAAGAAATAAATCCAGGTTCTGCGGCGGAACATTGGTATTTGATTTTCGGCAGTCAAATTTAATAATATCCTCTATAGTTTCAGATTTTTTTCAGCCAGACCAATAGGTTATAGCCGATTTCAGAAACGATGTAGACCGTCCGGTTGTTGATCCGTGCGAATCGCCCATAATTCACCATTTTGCCACCGAACCGTGCCTTAAAATCCCGTACTCCGTATTTCCGGTCAGGCAGGCCGACACCCATGAAATCAAATCGCGGGATGTTATTTTTGATGGCATACTCAATAGCTGCCCAGGTCGCCAGTACGCTGGGATGAACTTCCCGGTACTCATGGTCAAGACCGCAAACATACCATTCGTAAATTGTTTTTCCGGGTGTTACCGGCGACAGGATACCGCCGATGATCTGGTCTCTGTATTCAACCAGCCGGATAATACCTAGGCGGTTTTCTTCCGTTAAACGATAGAAATGTTCAAAGAAATCCCAGTCAGGCAATGGCTTTTTAACCTTGAACCGGTATAAATCTTTCAGGATTTCATAAAAAGCCCTCACTTCCTCCGTGTTTTTTGGGGCCCTGTATACCGCGCCGAGTTCAAGACCTTTTTTTATTTGCCGGATCCGGGATGCGCTCATGTTTTTTTTGACGATCTCAGCCGAAGAAGTATCAACGATCAGGTTCAACCGGTCGCGGAGCTTAAACCTCGATTCATGGAAAATTTCGCGATGATCCTTCTGATCGTTGAAATTCCTGAACTGGATGAAGATGGAACGGCTTTTAACCTCCCGGATCAATTCCCGGAGGAGTAAGTGCAGGATTTGCCCTTTATCGGCCAGGCCAGGATCAAGCAGCGGCCCTCCGTAGATAACCGTGCGCGAGGAAAAATAACCGGCCGGGCCATTCATCTCCCGGATGATCACACCTGACAGTATACCTTTCAACGCTCCGTTCCCAGCATCAGCCAGGCCAACCACAACTGGCTTCATCTGCTTTGTCGCTGAAAATAACTCGTACATCTTTGGCGATTGAAAAACCGTACCATCAGGATGTGATGCGATAAAATCAGCCCACCCAGCCTGAAGCAGTTCATCAAAACCGAAGATTAATTTAAAATTCAAAATTCAAAATTTAAAATTTAAAATTAATTTCCCCTTACCACCTTATCAATTTATCCCCTCTTCCCCTCTCCGGATTCCGGAAGAAGAAGAATACAGATCCCAATGCAACACCAGCCATATTCGCCAACAGATCGTTGATATTGAACGACCGGTAAGGAATAAGGTACTGCAAAGCTTCGGTCAGTCCCGCCAGCAAAAAGCCTGCCATGATCCAGCCCAGTGATTTCCAAAAATGGCTGCGGAAGGTGAATCCCGTAAATAACCTCAACAGGAGCATCCAGGGCACGAAGATCGCAAAATGGACCAGGTAATCGAGCCTGATCGAAACGATAAAATTGTTATTCAGATAAGAATCCCCGCTGTTGATCGGAAGCACCGCCAAAAATACGATCAAGGCGGTATAAACTGGGAATAGGTACTGAAATAATTTAAAATTCAAAATTTAAAATTTAAAATTTCCTGGAGGCATCTTTCCGCCGTTTTGCCGTCCCAAAACTCTGGACGGACCGGGTTTCGGGGCATTTCAAGTGTTTCGATGAATTCCTTTTTGATCCGTTCGACGTTGTTCCCGACCAGCACGCTGGCGCCGCCATGCTCGCGCAGGGTCACAGGGCGTTCGGTATTCCATCTCATGGTGAGGCAAGGCGTTCCCAGTACCGTGCACTCTTCCTGTAAGCCCCCGCTGTCGGTAAGCAGGATGCTTGCATCCATGTTTAGCCGCAGCATTTCCAGGTAGCCCAGCGGGTGTAGCATGATCAGACCCGGGTGGGCCATCGCCTCCTCCCACAAGCCATACTGGCGCAACATCTTTTCGGCCCGCGGATGCACCGGCCAGATCAGCGGCAGCCGGTCAGCCACCTCATCCGCCAGAAAACGGAACAGTGGCACAAGGATATCTTTACTGTCGACGTTGGAAGGTCGGTGGAGGGTGATGACCGCAAAACTGGCAGCCCCTACCCCGTCCCTCCCCCAATTGGGGGAGGGAGAAAGGGAGGGGGCTGAATTTGGTCCGCCAACTGGCGGATGGAATTTGGAATTTTCAATAGCGTTTTTGGCAATAATTAATTCAATATCAAGCGCTGCGGCTCTTTCACGCTGTGCTTCCAGCGTGTCGATCATGATGTTACCGACGAATTTGATCTTTTCCTCCGGCACGCCCTCTTTGCGCAAGTTTTCGCTGCTCAGCCAGTCGGGGGTGAGGAGCAGGTCGGAGAGGCGGTCGGTGACCAGGCGGTTGATCTCTTCGGGCATGCTCATGTCGCCCGAGCGGAGGCCGGCTTCGATATGGCAGACCTTCACCAGCTCTTTTTTAGCCGTTACCGAGCAGGCCAGCGTAGCGTTCACATCGCCCACGACAACCACCCAGTCGGGCCTTTCACGCTGCAACACCTTTTCAAATTCGATCATAGTCCGTCCTACCTGTTCGGCATGAGTCCCTGAGCCCACTTCCAGGTTGATGTCCGGCTCCGGGATCCCCAGGTCACGAAAAAAGGCCTCCGACATGCGGATGTCGTAGTGCTGGCCGGTGTGGACCAATAAATGTTGAATTTTAAATTTTAAATTTTGAATTCGGGAAGATAAATTATTATGTTCCTCTATGGCCCTGATGAACGGGGCGATCTTCATAAAGTTTGGCCGTGCACCGACGACGGAGATTATTTTCATGGTTGTGTGTTTGATTTTTGTGAGTTATTATATTGGTCGGGTGGTCAGGTTGTCGGGTGGTCAGGTAGTAAAGGATTCCGATGATTTAACCTCCCATCTTCCCGTCTTCCCGTCCTCCCGTCCTCCCGCCCTCCCGTCCTCCCGTCTTCCCGTCCTCCCGTCTTCCCGTCCTCCCGTCTTCTCGTCCTCCCGTCCTATAGTCATATCTTCCCATGAAACAAATCCCGGACACTAATATAAAAATCCAAAGACCCACAGGGGAATCTTATTCTTGTATCCTGTTTCAATATCATCGGCAATGATATACGCCTCAGGAAAACCTTTCAGCTGTTTGCGGGTTTTATTTTTACCTCCGATTTCGAAAAGATATTGGTTCCGGAATAAGAAATCTCCAATTTCCGAATAGCTCACCGTTCCAATAGACATCATCTGGTTCAGGAAAAAAGTTTCTCTGACAGTGCCCGGGTTTAAATTATTTTCCGATAACGCTGCCATGAGATTACTGTTGTGGAGATAAATTTTTTCAGGCTTGGAAAAGATACTGTTGCCTCCTTTATGGCTTTGAAGCATTAAAATCAGATGAGCCTGTTGCAGGTGGTCGAGATACCGGAGAAGGGTATCACGGGCGATACCTGTCTTTTGGCTCAATTCGGAAATATTGGGTTTAAAGGGAACGGAAGTAGCGATGACATACAACAGCTTTTTCAGCTTGACCACTGAAGAATAATCAATATTTAGTATGGCCGGAAGATCAGATTCAAGAATAGTATTTATGGTGGTCATCAGGCGCTGGTGATAATTATCCGGGTTTTCAAGGAAGTAAGGATAATTCCCGAAGGAGTTGTATTCTTTAAATAGTTTTAAAGGTTTGATCTTTTCAGTGATTTGAAGAGAGAGGCTGACATGATCTGAAATGACCTGTTCGAACTTAAACGGAGCGAAAACCTGGCCGTACTTTAATTGAATAAATTCCCGTAACGACAATTCCATCAAGTCATATTCCACTGCTCTGCGACTCAGATCAAAGCGCTGATTGAAAATCTGCAGTGCGGAGGAGCTGGTGATCACCATATTCAGTCCTGGAAAATCATCGTAAATGTTTTTTATTTCCTGTGACCAGTTGGGATATTTATGAACTTCGTCGAGATAGAGATATTTTCCTCCCAAGCCCGTGAATTCCCTTGCCAGGTCAACCAGGCGGTTATTAGTAAACCATAAATCATCCAGGCTGACATACAACGCTTCATCTGAAGTGCCGAAAGTATTTTTTAAATACTGAAGCAATAAAGTGGTTTTACCCGTTCCCCTTGCCCCTTTGATAAGGATCAGCCGGTCGGACCAATCTACCTTATCATAGAGGTACCTTTTGAAACCCGTGTTGGTATTATTAATTTTTCGTATCGATTTCCTGATCAGCGACTCCATAAAATGTTGTATCTATACAACAAAAATAAACAAAATATAACTAATACGAACAACAAAAATGATTTTACCGGGTTATGGGATTTGGGTTCAATTGTTCAATTGTTAAACTGTTCCAGTGTTCCAAAGTTCCAGGAATCTGTCTTTTATCTAATTTTTCACTATGATAGGCACATAGAACACAGCAGAATTCAAAAAGCCCCTCTCTATGTGCTTTTCTATGTGCTCTATGTGTCTATGTGGTTCATTATCTGAACTTTGAACTTTGAATTTAGGAACCCTGTAACCCGTTTACTCAAATAACAAGGGTAATTGTACGAGCAGTTCTGACAGGGAAACTACGTCAAGATCGGAGGCCACCGGATATCCCCGGTCCGGTAAGGTAGACTTTCCGCACTGCCTGGGACCGATCACTGCAGTAACAGGATTGGTTTGCATGCCATTCATGATCGCTTCCGATAATAACCGCTGATAATACATACTAATATATAACCGTGCAAAATGAAAACAAAATATTTAAATTACACGGTAAAATGTTTCAAGTTTCATTGTTTCACTACCAACTTCCGATCGGAGCGCAGCGGAGATCCCGCCTTGGCGGGACTGCCAACAACCAACTGCCAACTACCCCCGGACGACCCATCGTTTCACAACATTTTTCGCATTCTGCATCACCAGCTCCCGGAGCCAGGGAAGCGGCTCGTCGGTCCATCGCTGCGGGTGGAAGGTGAACATGATCCGGTCGGGGAGGAGGTGGGCAGCTGTAATGATATCTTTTGTGCTATGAAATTTCAAGTTCTGAGTGCTGAGTGCTGAATGCTGAGTTTGAGTTTCAGAGTTGGTAGTTTTTAAGTTATTTTGATTTTGTGATTTTTGATTTGTTTGGAATTTTGAATTTGGAATTTGGAATTTGGAATTATTGCTGACTGCTGACCGCTGACCGCTGACTTTATCCCGCACGCTGCCTTTCCCGTCCCATCGCCTTCCCGTGTCGGTGAGGTAGAGAACTTTGGAGAAATCAATATCAAAGTACGGTTCGCCGATGATACCGAAGTCTGTATAGTGAACGGTGAACGGTGAACGGTGAGCAGTAACCACGGAACTTTGCACTTTGCACTTTGCACTTTGAACTTCTTGTCTCCACATCTCCCGGTTATCGTACTTTGAAAGCGGGGCACCTTCCATGCAGATCGTTTTTACCGGTGCTATTTCGCGCAATGTGGCCAGGTTTTTTTCGAAGCGTTTGAGGGCTTCTTCATAATTTCCGTGGCAATGGGAGAGATCGTCGTAATGATATCCTATTTCGTGGCCAAGAGAACCGATTTGCCGGACAATGTCCGAATCGTAATGGTTTATGAGAAAGCGGAAATAGTAGGTCCCTTTTACACCCAGATCATGCTGGATTTTCGCAAACTGCAATGCATTCCCGTAGCGAGCCTCGACATCATGCCGCAGGATGATGCATCGTGGCGCCGGGTTTTCCAGGAACTCCGCGAAGGTCTGAAAGGTGTAGCCTTGCGCGATGAGCGAAGTGAGGAGCTTATTGTAGGTCTTTAGCGTGAAATCCATGTAGAGTTTTTAGTCATTAGTCTTCAGTACACACGTGCAATCAGATAAATTTAATTTGTGTGAATTTGTGACATCATTTGTGTGAATTTGTGGAAGAATGAAATCCTGGAACTTTGGAACATCCATTCACGCTTCCCTTCTTAATCTTAACCATTGTCCGAAGAACGGATCATCGATTTCATAGTTGGTTCCGACTTTTATAAGATAACCGTTTTCAAGCAATCTTTTTATACTGCTGAACACCGTACTTGGGGCGCCAAGGTCATATTTACGATAAAACGCTTCTGAAAGCGGGGTTTTATCTGAAAGTGATAATCCGATCAGGAGCTTTTTATCTGTCTTTTTTAAATTCATCCACCATCGTTCATAGTCAACATCATGCATGGTGATCAAATCTCCGGCAGCTTCAGTAACCGAATTTTCTTCATATGATTTTCTGTAACATTTCTCCCAGACCACAAAGGCCAGTTGTTGGGTATAATAGGGGTGACAACCGGTATAGGCGATAATTTGCCGGGCGATGTCGCCAGCATTCCCGGCGACGGATTCAAGCCTGCTCACAAGAAAATCAAAAAAATCATCATCAGGGATCTTTCCAAGTTGAATAATCATTCCAAAGTTCTATTTTCTGACTTCTGTATTCTGTATTCTGACTGCTATGATAGCACACGGATGACGCGGATTATACGGATTTTCGCGGATTTATTTCATTCCCGACCCGAAGGGTCATTAAAGAAGAATTCCCGCACTTAACCATTAACCCTTAACACTAAAACCTTCCCGTAGTTAACCCATAACCCTCAACACTTAACCCTTAAACTTTAACATTACCAAGCAGCCAATCCGTCACTGGAATTACATGGATGATCACGCCATTTTCATTTATTTCCTCTTTTTCCTCGAGGGTGATAATAGTGAGTTTTACCGGATTTAATTCATTTGCTGCCGTGATTAACGCCCTGACTTCTCGTTTAAGGGTCTTTGGATCTGATATGGAATAAGCAACCTGGATCAATTCAAGTATTTTTCGATTACTATAGATTACAAAATCGACCTCGATCTGTTTTTTATAATAATAGATCTCATATTGAAGATGACTTGAATTCCTTGCTAATTCAAGATAGACTAAATTTTCAAGAAGCCTTCCGGCATTGGCCGAAGGGCTCGCCCCGTTTATCTCTGCGAATGCGGTGTCGATCAGATAGATCTTCCTGTAACGGAGGCTTTCCTGTTTCTTGAATGAGAATTTAGGCAAACAACAAATGAGGTAGGCTTCTTCCAGGTATTGGACATAGTTTTTGGCTGTATTTTCACTTCCAAGTTCAAATATTTTTTTAAGCCTGTTATAGCTTATCTCTGTGGAGTAACAGCTCGTAAGATAGAGGGCAATTTCCCTGAATGTTCGGGCATATCTGAGATTATACCTGTAAACGATATCACGGGTAACAATCGCTTCGAAAAGGGTGGAAATATAACCGGCGCCGGATTCGCCGGTAAGAATATCAGGAAATCCCCCGGTTTTCAAGTATTTTAATAAATGTCCCAGCAGCAGACCTTTTTCTTTAGCTGTAATAGCAGCTGACCACACGATATTTTCAGAACTCAGGTATTCTCTGAATGAAAAAGGAAAGAGGTCAGTTTTGTAATAACGCCCGGTCAGATATGTGGCCAATTCATTGCTTAGCAATTTTGAATTTGAGCCGGTAAGAATAACACGAATATCGTTTCTCAGCATCCTGTTCACAAACAGGTGCCAATGCTCTACGTTCTGAATTTCATCAAGAAGCAGATATGTAAACTCACCATAAACAGTATATAGCGCTTCGAGCAACTGGTTTAAATGTTCTGCTTTTAGATTGGCGAGTCGTTCATCATCAAAATTTACATAGGCATATGGTAAAGATTTGAGCCGGCGGTGGGCAAGTGTTGATTTACCTGATCGCCTCACGCCTGCAATAATCTGGGCAAGCCGGCTCTCAAGGTCAATTGCTGATTCCAGTTCCCTTGGTACCCAGCCCCGTCGATGAATAATGCTAAGCTCCTCTCTTTGCTCCGAAATTATTTGCCTGAAATCCTCCATTCCTATTTTTTATAGAATGAGATAAAATTACTAAATATCCTCATCATAGTGAGAATAAATAAGAATTATTTGCATCTGGCGATTTAAGTGAAAAGAAATCCAAATGGTTTCAATGTTCCAGCGTTCCAAAATTCTGACTTCTGACTTCTGTATTCTGTATTCTCTATTCTGACTGCTTTGATAGCACACGGATGACGCGGATTATACGGATTTTCGCGGATTTATTTCATGCCCGACCCGAAGGGTCGTTAAAAAAGAATTCCCGCACTTAACCCTTAACCCTTAACACTCTCATTATCATCGCCGTCACGTCAATCTTCTCCTCCAGCATCTTCTGCCTACGCCGCTGCCACTCTTCCTTAATACCGGGCATAGCCAGCAACTCATCAATCTTGATGAGCATATTATTGAAATCTTTGGGCTGAAATCCAAAGGTTAACCCGTATTTCTTCTCCAGTTCCTCCAGGTAGGAGATCCTGCCGGCGAAGCTGTTCATCCGGATGGATGGGACGCCGAGGACAGCGGCTTCAGAGGCCATGGTCTGGCTGTCGCCGATATACATCGTGGCAAAAGCCATAAAATGGTGTATTTCAGCCGGATGGATCGTGATCCGGTGAGGCTCGAGCTCCGGCGACAGGTTCTTTTCGCCCGTGATGAACACGTTACCGTGTCGTTTCAGTTTTTCCACCAGGGCTTTTTTGCGGTGTTCGGAAATGCCTGAATGGCCTTTATCGTGATAAGCACCGAAGGCATTGAACCGGAGGATGAAATAAGGCTCTCCGGGCTGCATGCCGGCTTTCAGCGGGATGGTAGGATCGGGGGTAAAGCGGGCAGGGTGGAGGTAGGCCAGTTCGTGATAGCCGGGGTAGTAGGTATATTTTTTTCCTCCCTGCTGGAAGGCCAGGCAATCGGGCGAATACACCCGGTTGGCGAAGCGGTGGGCCAGGAGATAGAACAAAGGCGTAACGGACCGGTCATCGTCGTCGAAAAGCACCGATTTCATGCCACAAAATAGAGCGGCATGAGGCACGGAGACCGAAATCCCCACCCCTGTATCCACCTTGTTCCGAATGGCGATACGCATGATCTTCCAGTCGAACACCAACTGGCGCAAGGCTTTTGACAGCATGGAGCTTCCTTTCCGGCCCAGGTTGATATAGTCCATTCCGGCAATATCCAGCAAAGCGATCAACACCGGCTGGTCTTTCGCCGTGATGATCACCCGGTGGCCTTTTTCCTGCAATGCACGGATGTTGTGCCTGAACAGGTGAAAATGTGCCGGATGGCCGAGATCGAAAAGGTAGGTCAAGGTTTTCCTGTCAAGAGGGAACGATGATTTGCAAATATTTTTCAATAAGGTTTTCCCAGTAATATGCGGAAATGCCGGTATTATATACAGATTTTTCAATTCCTTGACTAGGCATTGATTCCAATGCCTTCAAAATGTCCTGGGATTTGTTTTTAACGTGGATGAGGTACGGGTAAGATTGAAAATACTTTTTAGCAGGACTATTATTATTCGACGAAATGAACAATACTGGTTTGCCTGTAGCCATCAGTTCAGAAGTTTTTCCGGGCAATTGGATTCCGTAAGCATTATCAATGAATATTAGGATATCTGCCAAAGTATATTCACGGAACAACTCCTCCTGCCTCACTCTACCGAGATACTCTATTTTATCGGATAACTTTGGAAGGAAATGCCTGGAAATCTTGCCAAACAATTTCAGTTTAATTCCTTTATTATATTCTTCAACTGCTTTGTATAGCTCAAAAGGTTCCCGTAACTTTTTATAAAAATGGCCTCCATAAACAAGAACTAAATTTGTTTCACTTGTTTTAGTCAATTTAGTCGCATGTTTAAACGGTTCAGCCAGTGTACTTTCAAAGCCCTGTTCTATAACGACGATATTTTCAAAACCAAATACCGACTCATAGAAAGATTTAATTTCTTCATTGAGTACAACAAGGTGATCGGCTAGCGAAGCATACTTCTTTTCATAGTGCTTTGCCAAGGCTTTGAGAAATGGATTCCGGGAAAAAAATATAGTGACGTTTCCGTAAAAAGGATCACTTAAATCGATGATCAATTTTATCCTTGGATTTGTTTTTTTCAGAATACCGGCCAGTTTATAAAATGAAAAAGGTAATATACCAAGAATGATAGCATCGTACTTTTCCACACCTAAATAGGACAACACTTGTTTTATATACCATCTGCGAATGAGTATAAACTCATCTGGAAAAGAAAATCTTCTGATTACTTGCCTATACACAGTCTTTTTAAACCTGCTACTAATCGAATTTGATGCAGAAACTGCGCTGATTCCTGAGATAAAAACCTCATGCCTTACGACAGTAATTTCGAAGTATTTACCAAGGTTTTTTATTAAATTTTGATGCCTAACACCTTTCGAAGTATCAAGGTTTGAGATATGCGATATGAATAGAAGCTTCCTCATTATAAAAATGGCATATTCCTTTTCAATACGTTATCATAAAGATGAATAATTTTTCCTGCTATTGTTTCTGTATCAAGACCAAGGGCTTGAATACGGGCTCTTCCATTTGTTCCACCTGACTTATTTGAAAAAGCAAGCGCAAGCATTATTTTTTCCGCAACATCAGCTGGCTTAAATGAAGTAATATAACAACCTTGTGTATCTTCAATTATCCATTTTGCATCTCCAACGTTGGTTGTTACAATAGGGCAATTGCAGGCCATTGCCTCTTTGATCACATTTGATGAACCTTCCATGTAAGACGTCATCAATACAATATTTGCAGCATTTATAAATTTAACAACAAGCGAATGTTCAACTGGATATGGAGAAATTAAAACAATCTGTTCATCATAAAGAAGCCCGACAGCTTCTCTGGCTAATTTGAAATTTTTCCAGTGATGTTCAGGATTATTCAGGAACAATATATATTTTTTTTTCGGATTAAGGCCTAGTTCTTTGCGCGCCTTATCTTGTTCGGATGGGGCAAAGTGATTCATCCTGATACCGTTCGGGATAATCACAGCTTTTTTTTTCAAGTAAATCTTTCGGTGAATGTTCTCCGATTTTGAAATTATAGCATCCACAAAGGGTTGTATCAACAATGTTAACAATACAACCAATTTGCTTCTGAAAGAAATCTTTCCGGGGGTTTTATATTCACCTAGTGCATCGCTACCCATCAGGGAAAGTACAATAGGTGTTCCGGAACAGGCTATAACAGAGGTCCATCCACATAAAGAATAATGAGCATGGATCAGGTCTGTGGAATGGTTTTTTAGATAATCTTTTAATTTCCGGACACTGTTGAAGTATCCAGCTAGCCCTCGGCCAATAACGTGGAAATAGCTAATTTCTATCCCCTTCTCCTCTAGTGATTCCGCTTGCGAAATAATAAATGGCGAAATTGAAAGATTCGCGTAATGATCCCGGATAACAAAAAGCACCTTCATCACCAAGTTATTTTTCCAATTAGTGGAACCGATTCTGATAATCTGGATTTTCCATCATTATCTTTTTGCTGGAAGGGTAATTACTAATGAACCAGACTAAAAAAGATGTAAGATCTATTTTATCCTCCAATAGCTTGTCCCTATTTTTTTTATATTCAATTATAACAGCTTCATTTTTTAATATATCTTTAGCTAATTCGAGTACTCCTTTAAAATTTCTGAAACTATAAGCCAAATTATATTTTACCTGTTCTTCGATATAACCTACTTTTAAGCTATTGACGTAAATAGCAGGTACTCCCATCACAGCACATTCAGATGCAGTAGTTGCACCTTCGCCAATATATAATGCTGAAAATGCTAATACATCATGTAACAGTTCTGGTGGAATAATAATCCTGTTTGATTCAAGCTCTGTTGGTAAAGATCCTTCAGCTGATATAAAAACAGGAACAATTTTCTTTAATTCGTTAACCAATAATATTTTATCATCATTGCTAATTCCAAATTGGCCAATATCATGACTGGCATTCCAAGAAACAAATCTGATTAAAGCAAATTTTTCTCCCTTTTTAATATTTAACATTCCTAAAACTTTTTCATCTGGTTTAAAGTATTTAGGATGTAGGTAAGCGAGTTCCATGTAACTTTTGAAAAATACTTGCTTTTTACTAAAAGGCTTTAGAAAGCAATCTGGGCTTAATATGACATCAGTAAAAGGCGCATACAATTTGTGGGATAATTTTGCATGTTCTGTATCATCAAGTGTCAAACTTGGTTTATTAAGTAACCAAGCAATGTGGGCAGCATATGGTGAAGCAAAACCCAAAAATAAATCTGGCTTCAATTTCAGCGTGATTTTTAAAATTTTCAAATCCGCTTTAATAATATATAAGAGTTTTCCAATCAAATGGTTATATCCTTTCCCGCGATCTATATAAATTAGTTTCATGCTTTCAAGAAGTTTATGCAATACTTCTTTATCACGTGCGGTTATTATAAATTCATGACCTTCCAGATTAAGTAATTTTATCACATTTTTAAAATAGTGAAGGTGTGCTGGATGTCCTAAATCAACTAGAATTTTCATTTGATTGATATTTTTCGAATATTAGAACTATATGATTCTAAAGTTTAAGTTTTTCTGATCTTGATATATATCTTCTTTTTCCAGATTTGGATATAGGTATTTGGTTAACAGAATGTATTGTCAAATTACAATCTGCTCCAAAAGTCCTTTCCCAGAAAATCTTTATTTTATTTGCAGTTTCATCGAATCTACTGTCTTTTAGTTGTATATAGATTTTAAATTCTTTCAGTTCTTCCTGTATAACTTGAAATTGCTCAACATTTTTTAACTGGTTAAAAAAGATACTTACTGTATGTGGATTAATTTTTTCCCTCTGAGGAGTTAGAAGTATATCGGCGTCTCTGCCAATGATTCTCTTTATTGGTAATAAGTGTTTTCCACAACTGCATTCATTTTCTAAAATTTCAACGAAATCTTTGGAGTCGTATCTTATAAATGGTGTCGCAAGATTCCATAAGTCGGTGCTGATTAAATGTCCAAATTTTTCATCTTCTGATTTATCATATAAGATTTCAGTTATTCCATATTCCATTGTTGAGTGATAGCATTCATGAGTATGACATTCAAAAACATTAGCTACCCCTTCACAGGAGTAAGAATCAAAAACTTTACATCCAAAAAAAGATTCAATTTGCGCTCTAAATTCGGCGTGCAAAACACTACCGGTTGTGTTAATTGCTTCTGGTTTGAATAATTCTGTTCTTGTTTTTATAGCCGTATTAATAATCATGGCGAGTGGTGCATTATAGGCTCTAAGTACTTTTGGTTTGTACGAATTAATCTCCTGAATTATCTCCAATAATTTTGCTTCATTTGGTGTTTTAAACACTATACATTTATTGTTTGAAAAGTAATCTTGTATCTTTTTAAAAGCATTTCTTTCACTGTTACTCACTTTAACCAATTTGTCTCCAAGACGATATCCCATCCAATACCATCCCCTTAAATTTGCAGCTATTATAAAGCTATAAGCATCCTTAGTAATATAATATGTCAAAGGCTCGCCTGTAGAACCACTTGAACTTTTTATTAATCTTTGATTTAAAGGGATTGCTGATGAAATAAATCGATCAATACCCTCTTTTCTAATTATTTCTTTATTAAGAATTGGAATCATAGTTAAATCCTCTATCGATCGGATGTCTTCAAAAGAGAGTTTTTGGCTTTTAAATAAATCCTTGTAATATGGAACTGTTTCGACACTATGTTTTATGAGTTTATGCAAACGATGTTCTTGGTATTTAATTAATTGATCTTTAGACCACCACTGACTTTTTTGTAAAAAGTTAAAATGTTTTAATATAGATTGCCCGGTTAGTGCATCACTTAACGGAAGTATGAAATTTTCAGCAAGATAATTCCTATAATTCTTCATTTAAGGTTCAATTTTACAATGATAAATTTCTTTAATAAATAAAATAGAACTCTGTAATCAGTTCTAAAAATATTCATGATAAATTCTTTACGCTTTTTATTTCTATAGATTTTTTGTCTTACTTTTATTAATTGATTATATTCATTACCTTCAAGGTTTACTAGTTCAGGAGGACATATTTTTTTATAATTATTAATTTTGTAATTAAATTGTTCCGTAAGAAAAAACGAAGATGCTGATAAATTAGTTAGATCAGCTAATAAAGCCAATCCATTACTTGTTTCTTTTGAAAAATTTTGATCGAAAAGGAAATTACCCAAACTATAAACAATCAAACCGTTCTTATATAATTCTACTGGTTGAACAACATGAGGATGATGACCGATTATTAAATCAAATCCATTATCTATTAAGTTTCGCACTGCATCGCGTTGCAGTGATGAGGGATAATTAATGTATTCGTCACCCCAGTGAATGGACAATACCCATAATTCATTTGAATTTTTATTCCTTCCTTTATTAACATTTTTTAAATCATCAAATTGAATAAAATTATATTCTTTACAATAATTCTTGTCATTAATCATTGAAAATCCCCAAAAAGAGCATAATTTATTTCCAAGTGTAATTATTAAGGGATCATTTGCATCTCCTACGGTAAAAACACCTTTATTCTTTAGCATTGATTTTGTTAATTGACTGCTTTCAATTCCATGCTGTGAAAAGTGATTGTTAGCGATGTTAAATATTAATAATTTATTTAATGGTAGAGTATCGAGTGAGCTTACTTCACCTCTGTAAACCCTATGGATTGGTTTCAAATTTTTATTATAATTTTCAATAAGTGAATACTCCATATTTAAAAATATTGCATCACAGTCTTTTAACAAGGTGTTTCGTACATGCGGAGAAATTAGATCATAATAACATTTTTTGTATTTAGTAATAATTCCACGGTTCAAATGAAACATGTTTTCTCCTAACATTAAATCTCCTAGAAATAATATTTTCATACATCTGAGAATGTTTAATTATCAAGCCATTTTAACTCTTTGATAATTTGTTTAATTCTCTCCTTCCAGTCATGTTTTGACGCCTCAAATTTTCTTTCTGCAATTTTTTCTGGAGAATCTTCTTCAAGAGCTGTTTTGATTTGATTAACAAATTCTCTGGGAGTGTCGGCAAAATATATAAAGCGATTAAAATGATCTTTGAGATAGGGAATTGAAATTGAAATTATTGGCTTTCCAAGAGCCATGTATTCTAATGTTTTTTTTGGATTAGAATTCGTAATCCAAGCAGAAGGTAGCCATGCCATAATACAGACATCAAATGCAGCAGCATATCCCGGCAAATCACAATAAGCAATTGGGCCAAGAAAGTGAACATTCTGATATTTCATTAATGTTGAATAATCACCTGCTATTTCCCCAATAAGTACTAAGGAAAAACCTTGAATCGCAATTTCTTTTAAAACAGCAATATTATTAGCAAAAGATAAAGAACCAAAATATCCAATAATTGGTCTTTTAAGATTATGCATTCTTGGATTTATTTCTTTCACATTAATAAAATGCTGTACATCAACACCATGAGGTAAAATCGAAATTTTATTTAGATGTCCGAATCTTTCTAAGATTCTATTTGAGATTTGTTCCGAAGCTGGAAATATCTTTTCAGCTTTATCGAATAATAGCGCTTCATTTGTTATCAGCCTTTCTTTTTGCTTTAGGTTTGCAATTCTTAAATCTGAATGCATATCTGCAGCAATATGGAAAAATGTGTGAGATTTTTTCAGGTTAATGTATTTAAGTACATTATTGGAGGTGAAATTGCACACAGCATAAGATTTCATTCTTAAAAACTTCAGGAAAAACCATATCTGAATCCGATATAATAATGGATTCAAAGCAAGTCCAGTAAAGCTTTCAACAATAGGCCAATATACTGGAGTTAAAATGATAAATGAAGGATTATATTTGATGAAATACTTACTTTGTCTTTTTAATTTGTTTATGATTCTTTGCAAAAACACCTTCTTATTCCCATGTGTTTTAGATAGGGTTAAATTTGTTTTTGGAATAGGATTTATCCATAGAATACGTATACCTAGTTTGTTGAACTCAATCATAATATTTCCGGGAGAACCCATTGAACTATTGCTCCAGTGATCCCCAAAACAAATGATTGCTTCTGGTCTCTTTTTCATTCTATTATAAATTCGTTAATTCTTTTGAAACGATACTTATTACTATCTAATAACTCCTTTATTAGGTCTTCAATCATTGAATGCTGATTTTTGTGAAATCTGTGATGAAATAGAATGCCTATAACATCAGTGTGCTTTGATGCCTTTTCAATATTACCAATAATTTCATCTTTAGTATAATGAACACATTTATTTTCATCGATGTATGATTTTATAACATTTACCGATACACCAATATCAAATATCTTATTACCAGGTCTTTTTTTACTGTGATAAGAAATTCTTTTACCGAATAGTGTTTCTCTTCTCAAAATTCTCCCTATAAGATCTTTCATTCTTTGAATGGATTTGAAACCAACGCCACTTGTTATAGCATAGAATTCCAGCCTATTAATTGCCTCCATGGATGCCTTATTAAATTTTCCATATGGAAAAGATATAATTCTACTCCATTGGTTTCCAAAATATTCATCCATTAAAGTCCTTCCATTACTTAAATCATCAAATTGAGATTGAAAATCGCGAAGTCCACCAAATTCAAATCCTTGTGGATAAATATTTCTCATATTATGATCATAACCGTGCTGAATGATGTCTATTAAATCAGGATATTGTGATTTTTTATCTATAAGCCAGTTCACCACGGATCGTGTAATATTGGCTGGTTCAACGGAGTGAGTAATTGGGATTTTATACCTAATGCAAATATCTGTAAGAGCGATCAGTGTTTCATCAAGTTTATCTCTTACATCATCATTCCGGATGAAGATATATTTAGTTTTTGACATTAATCATTTTTTTTAAAGCGTCAACCAGAATCAGGCCCTGGTTTTTATAATTGAAATGCTTTTCAGCAGTCTTTTTACCTTCCTCACCTACCAAACAGGCATTATCATAATTACTGAGAACTTCGTCAAGTTTAGCTGCAAAATCTTGATAATCGGATGGTTTTGCAATAAATGCGTTTTGGCGGTCTTTCAAATATAGCGGAATTTCGCCTACATTCGTCACTACTATAGGATTACCTGTAGCAAGATATTCACCCAATTTCGTGGGAAAACCTCCTTCAGCCTGTTTATTCTCAGGCCGGGCAAGGACAAGGATCATCGCTCTGCTAAGAATGCTCGGGATCTCATATGCGGGCTTATATCCAATAAAAATAATCCTATCGCTTAGCTTTAGTTCTTGAACTAGGTTATAAAGATATTTTAATTCATGTTTTTGGGTTGTGGAGCCGACCAACGTTAAGGTCAGTTTCGGGTATTTATCACTAATTAGACTGAATGCGTTGATCAAATCACTTACACCATCTTTGTTATTTAATCCGAGATTTCCACAATAAGTGATAGTATTGTCTTTTATAATGCCTTGGTTTATAAATCGTTCTGTGTCTACGGTCATAGGCAAATGTAAAATCAAGACATCTTTCCTACACCATGGACGGTAAAATTCTCCAAGTTTAGATGTAATCACCAATACCATATCCACCAACTTATAAAATGTCTGTTTGTAAATCATTTTGTAAATCCAGGAATAATGATCAGGATTCAGAATAAAGGGCGGGAATTCGTCGACAGGTCTGACAATTTTTACCTTTGAAAACCTTAGACAAAACTTGACCAGTATAAGAGTAAGGAGGCTGTCGAGTGGATAAATAATAAAATCAATTTTATTCCGTAATTTCAGCAATCTGGCACCAAGAACGATCCTCGATCTGACCTGCTGTAAAGCATTAAGGTGCTTTTTAACTGATTTAATGTTCGTTCCGCAAAGATATTCATATCTTATCCCCTCGTGTTCCCCGATTTTAGCAGCATTGATAATGTTATTAGGATTTTCGGTCGGGCGTAAGATAAAAATTTCAACGTGCACATTGTTTTCATGAAGACCCTTGGCTATTGTATGAATTCGATTAGCCCCTGCAACTCCAATTGGATAGGGATCATTAAATATAATTAATCCCTTGATTATTTTTTCATAAGGGTGCACTTTAACAGCTTATTTTTTAACTATTAATTAACTATTAATTTTACTTAATTCCCCACCACTTGTTACTCAACTTTGCATTGCCCATGATCAGCTTCAGCACACGCCAGGAGGTGTCGGAAATCTGGTAGTCGGCGGGAATTTGAAGGTTCCTGGATTCCATTGTTCCATTGTTCCAGCTTCCAGGTTCCAGGTTGGACCGCTGACTGCTGCCCGCCGACTGCCGACCGGAAAATTCCTTAATGACCAGTTCAATTGAATCCAGCACCACGTCGGGATCGAAGCCGGTAAGGATTATTGTTCCGGCATCCTGCGCTTCGGGCCGCTCCATCGATTGCCGAAGCGAAATCGCCGGGAAACCGAGGATGGCACTTTCTTCACTGATCGTGCCGCTGTCGGAAATCACACATTTTGCATTCATCTGTAGCTTGATATACTCCAGAAATCCGAAAGGCTTCATGAAATGGATGAGAGGATTGTCGATTGTCGATTGTCGATTGTCGATTGTCGACTGTTGACTGCTGACTGCTGACTGACTGCTGACTGACGACTGACGACTGACGACTTCCAACTCCTCCAGTCGCTTGCGGGTGCGCGGATGGGTGGAAACGATCACCGGGAGCTGGTACTTATCTGCAAGACGGTTCAGGATGTCCAGGATCTTCTTCAGGTTTTCCGGGTTGTCAACATTTTCTTCGCGATGGAAGGAGACGAGGAAGAAATCATTTTCGATTTTCGATTTTCGATTTTCGATTTTCGATTTGTAGTAATCCAGCACCTCCTTCATCGGGCTGCCTGTTAAATATATCCTTCTGTGTGGTAATCCTTCGGAAATCAAGTGGCGGCGAGCATGTTCGGTGTAAACCAGGTTGAAATCGGCAATATGATCAATGATCCGGCGGTTGACCTCTTCCGGAACATTGAAATCAAAGCTCCTGTTTCCTGCTTCCATATGGAAAACTGGTATGTGAAGCCGCTTGGCCATATAGGCGGCCAAACACGAATTGGTGTCGCCTAATACCAGCATGGCATCGGGCATTTCTTTCCTTAATACTTCTTCCGATTTACGCATGATATCTCCCACAGCTGTGCCCAGCGATGAGGTGTCGATATCCAGGAAATAATCGGGTTTGCGAAGCTCAAGATCCTGGAAAAAAATCTCGTTCAGTTCGTAATCGTAATTCTGTCCTGTGTGGACGAGAATATGATTGACATGCTGGTCGAGAAGGGCTATGGTTCTGGATAACCTGATGATTTCAGGTCGAGTTCCGACTACCGTAAGGACTTTAATTTTAGATGTTGTCATATTCGATTTGATAGCACGCGGATGACGCGGATTAAACGGATTTTCACGGATTATACCTGTTCGAAAAATGTGTCGGGATCAGACGGATCATAAAACTCGTTGATCCAGAATATCGTATACAGCTCTTCTTCACCGATATTGGTGATATTATGGGTATACCACACAGGCATATCGACGAATGATGGATTTTCCCCGTCAAGATAGAAGTCCAGTACTTTATCCGTTCCGATGCGCCTGAGCTGGATCCTGGCTTTACCCTTGATAACTGCAAATCGCTCGGCTTTTCGTGTATGAAAATGATTTCCCCTGGTAATTCCGGGCTTTGTCGTTGAAAAGCTTACCTGCCCGCCACTGTTCAATTTAATGGTCTCTACAAAACTTCCCCTGTCATCCGTGTTTTTTTTCAGCATGAATGGAAAGAACGATTTATGATCGATGAAACATAGAAAAGTATTGAACAGATAACGGTCGAATGAATCCGTCAGGTCAGGAACGATCCCTTTTTCGAAATAATTTTCTTTGTACGATTTAAGCTTATTGAGGATCGTTGAGACTTTGATTTCTGCAGTGTGAGGAACCGGGAGATTTTCGATTTTCGATTTTCGATTTTCGATTTTCGATATTTGACTGTTAATCAATTTAATAATCAAATTCACTAGTTCACCCACATAGATTAGTTTCAATTCTCCGTCAATTTCAATTTTCGGCTGCTCGCCGTGGGTTATCTGGTGGCAGAATGTCGCGATAACGGAGTTATAATAAGGATTTCCGAAGGGACCATAAACATTAGGGATGATCAGGCCTGTAAACGTCGCCCCGTTTCTTCCGGCCCATGCTGCCAGCAGTTCCCTTCCTTCCTTTTTCGAACGGCCATAGGGATTGTCGCGCTCTTCCTGGGTGGAAGAAGAAAATAGAACATGAGGTTTTTTGCCGGTATGTTCCATCGCTTCAATAAGTTGCTTCACCAGGTGGATGTTCGTATCGTAGATCACCTTGGGATCATTGTGACGGTTCATCGCCGCCAGGTGTACGATCACATCGCATTCGTTTACAAATGCTTCCAATTTTTCTGGTTCCCCGAAAAATGAATCCTCGAAGGATACTCTTTTAAATTCAGCAGGATTAAGGCCTAGTGTATTGAAAAGATGAGTTCCTACGAATCCGGCCTGTCCGGTAATGCCAACACTAATCATCAGTTATTCATTTGCCTGGTTAAATTAAATGGGCTATCACCGTAGGATCAGGGTTCATAAATATGATCCTTGTTTTCTCCAAGTACATCCTTCCTGATCATCGGAAGTTTCATCAATAAATTCTTCATACCTTCCACATCAAGTCTTTCCGTATTGTGTGATGTGTATTCTTCAATAGTAGCCACGTTGATTTCCCCTTCGATGAAATATTTGCTATAATTCAGATCCCGGGTATCGGCAGGGATTCTGTAATAGTTGCCCAGGTCGCTTGCTTTAGCCATTTCTTCGCGGTTCACCAGCGATTCAAAAAGTTTTTCACCGTGGCGGGTACCGATGACCTTAATCCTTGGTTTTGTATTGTACAGGTCGAAAATGGCCAGGGCTAAGGTTTCGATGGTTGCGGCCGGGGATTTCTGAACAAAGATATCCCCCGGGTTCCCGTGTTCGAAGGCATAGAGCACCAGGTCGACGGCATCGTCCAGGGTCATCATGAAGCGCGTCATATTCGGGTCGGTGATTGTGATCTCCTTGCCGGATTTGATCTGGTCGATGAAGAGGGGGATGACGCTACCGCGTGAGGCCATAACATTTCCATACCGGGTGCCGCAGAGCATTGTCCCGGTGCCATTCTGGTTGCGCGCTTTGGCGATCATCACTTTTTCGGCGAGGGCTTTGGTCATGCCCATGGCATTGATCGGATAAACCGCCTTATCGGTACTCAGGCTGATCATTTTATGAACCCCATGTTGGATGGCCGAATCGATCACATTTTCGAGGCCCATCACATTGGTTCGTACCGCCTCCATAGGAAAGAATTCACAGGAAGGGACCTGTTTCAATGCGGCGGCATGAAACACATAATTGACACCATTCATAGCATAATCGATGGTACGTTTATCACGAACACTACCGATATAGTACTTGATTTTCTCGTTTCGGTAAAACTGCCGCATATCGTCCTGTTTCTTTTCATCGCGGCTGAAAATGCGGATCTCGTTGATCTCGTCGGAAGCCAGGAAACGGCGTAGCACGGCATTACCGAAAGAACCGGTACCGCCGGTGATGAGTAGGGTGTTGATTTCAGTCATAGTAAAAATGATACTTAATACAAGGAACCATTAGAAATTAAAGGATCTTTTTGTACTTGATTGATTTCTATTTTTGATTTAGGAGGCTTTTTCATATAGATGAAATAATAAAATAGAATCATATAAATCAGATACTTAAAGAAGAACGGATTTGAAAATAATACAATACTTACTGAAAGTGTGAATAATGATGAAATAATATTAGAAGTAATATAATATTTATAA
>AMWB02084254.1_pt1 | contig 69792 bp, 56 predicted proteins | sample 200311 | NCBI WGS metagenome assembly AMWB02 (sample SAMN02737377, study PRJNA173069) | bioreactor metagenome | biome: anode biofilm in microbial fuel cells | place: USA: California | collected 2010-12-16 | reverse complement strand
GGCAGGCCATTTCTTAAGTTGTTCGCGGATGAACCTGCCGGCTTCCTGGTGTTCATCTTTAATATAATATTCATCGGCATCCCAGAAAACTTCCGCTTTATCCTGTTCCACCAGGTACGATATGATCTTTTCCTCGGCGGCTGAAAGTGCATTCAACCCGGCGAAAAGCACTTTTTTATAACTGAGCGAAGATGCGTTGGCAGCGATGTTTTCCGCCGCATAACGATAGGCCAGTCCTTCGTAGGCCAGTTTTTTTTCGCTTAAATTTTGATGAAGATGGCGGTAATAAACCAGGAAGGACTGATAAAATTCGATATAGCTTTTTTCCTGCTCCGTCAGCGGCGTTAAATCCAGGTTCCAGACCGACATGGCCCGGACAGCGTTGAGGTACGTAAATATCTTTTCCGGATCGACAAGATACTGGTCGATTTCATTGAAGTCTTTGAGCAGAACCTGGGCCCAGTCGGCGAAAACATCGAATTCCTGCGCTTTATCGCCCTGAATTTCTTTGTGAATATGATACAATTCGAACAATAACCCGGCCTGGTCAATAATTCCGAATCCTGACAGTTCTGTAATAAAATCTTCGACGGAATAGGTTTTGGGCGCCCAGGATGTTTTATTCAGCTCCGCGGCCAGGTATTTTTTCAGGTACAGTCCGGCCCGCCTGTTCGGCAGCACAACACAGATATGTTGCAGATCATCGCCGAATTGGCATGCCATCTCATTGGCCAGCCGTTGAAGGAAAGGTGTCATGAGCCGGGTATGAAGTCTGGATGATCGTTTAAAAATTTACTGACAACTTCAATTTGTTCCGGTTTTCCAAGGTCAAACCATGTCAGGCCGTCCTGCACATGACCGTAGATTAGATATTTGGAAGCCAGTTTTAAATACGAATCGATAACGGAAAACCGTCCTTTTTCTTCCAAAACATTGAAAATTTCAGGACTGATCATATGAATGCCGCTGAACGCCAGTTTTTTCACTTCCAGGTCCGGTTTATCAGCCCACTGTATTTCGCCGGTCGATGTGTCGGTCCATCCGCAAAGCCTGAGGTCACGGTCAAATAGAAAATACCGCCTGGTCTGCCGTTCCATGACTGAAAGCGTGGCCAATGCTCTTCGGTTGATGTGATCGGAATGCAGTTGGTGGAGACTGGTATTGCTGATCACATCTACATTGTGAACCAGGAAAGGCTCTTTCCCGTCGAGGAACCAGCGGGCCTTCAGGATGGCGCCACCGGTATCCAGCAGTTGTGCAGTCTCATCCGAAATCGCGATGTAAGTTCCGGGAATTAAAAAACCGTTTAAAAAATCAATCACCTGGTTTGCATGATGATGAACATTGACTATAATTTCATTGAATCCGGCAGCGGCCAGTTTCCGGACAGTGATCTCCAGTAATGTCATCCCGTTTACCTTTACCAGGGCTTTGGGTGTGGTGGAAGTAAGAGGCATCAGGCGGGTGCCAAGTCCAGCGGCAAGAATTAGTGCTTTCACTGAAATCAGATCTTTTTTGGTTTACAAAGATACTTGTCCTTGTTTGCTTTCGCACCACACGACTTGCAAGTGAATTCAGCTTTTTTGCTGCGCTTGGCAATTACTTTCTTGTCGTCTTCCTCGCAAAGTTTCTTACTCATACTCTTTTGCTATTTTAGTATGAATCACATTTAATTCAATGCCCGGATACTTCTTTTTCAATTGCTTTGCCATCGTTTCCGTGCAGTAAACCGAGCGGTGCTGGCCGCCCGTGCAGCCAAAAGCCACCGAAAGGCTGTCAAATCCTCTTTCAAGATAATTGTCCACTGATTGACAAATAAGCTTTTCCGCTTCTTCAAGGAAACGGAGCACGGGTGGTTCATTTTTCAGGTAATCGATGATCACCGGATCTTTGCCATTGAAAGCCCTGTAGCGCTCTTCACGGCCCGGGTTGGGCAATGCGCGGCAATCGAATACAAATCCGCCCCCATTGCCGCTGTAATCATCCGGGATGCCGTCTTTGTAAGAAAAGCTTTTAAGCGTGAGCACCAGCTTGCCGGTCCCGGGCAATAAATAATGATCGTATTTGTCGATCTGGGATAGTTCATCCAGGCATGCTGACAGTTCAGGCAGATTGCAGGGTAAAGTTATATTGTCCATCCACCAGTCCAGGCTTTTCAATGCATAAGGAATGCTGACCAGGAAATGATGTTTTTTTTCAATCAGGCCCCGGAAACCATAGGCACCCAGCACCTGGAGCAGGCGGATCAGCACAAAGCCGTAATAATATTCTTTAAAATCTTCTTTATCAACGCTGATTTGAGATGATAGCTCTGCAAGATAATGATCCAGCAAATATTCCCGGAGTTCTTCAGGCAGACCGGCTTTCACCTGGAACAGGAGTGAAGCGACATCGTATTGCAGCGGGCCTCTGCGCCCACCCTGGTAATCAATGAAATGAGGCTGACCGTCCTTAATGAAGATGTTTCTTGATTGAAAATCACGGTACATGAAATGATCCGACCCCGCCTCACAGAGAAAATCGGCCAGTGTATTGAAATCATCCTCAAGCCTTCGTTCATGAAAAGGCAAATGAAGTTTGAGGAAGTAATATTTGAAATAGTTAAGATCCCACAATATTGCGCGCTTGTCGAATGACGCATTGGGATAACACCGGGTATAATCGATGCCTTTACCCGCAGTAACCTGGAAGCCGACCAGTGCTGACAGCGATTTTTGGTAAAGTGCGATAATTTCCCCCGGTACAGGTTCACCAGGTTGCCGTTTATCCATCAGCGAAAACAGGGGAATATCACCGAGGTCTTCCTGCAGGTAGGCCTGCCTGTCTTTATCAATCCCATAAAGCGCCGGGACTTTCAATCCTTTTTTATGAAAATGCAGGGTAAAGCTGAAAAAAGCGTCATTTTCCTCGATATTTGGATTCCATGCACCAATGGCAGAAGTGGTTCCACGGCTAAGTCTCCAGTAAAGTCTGTCGGAACCTGAGCGGGGCAAAGGCGTTATTATGCCGGCTTCGTAACCGGACCACTGGCGAAAAAGCTTGTTGAGTTTTTTGGTTACTTGTTCCAATGCGTTGTGATTGCAAATTGTGTGGTAAAGATAGGGAAAAAAGTTACCAGGTGGTCAGGTGGTCAGGGGGTCAGGGGGTCGGGTACATTCAAATTTTCACTATATTTGCCGGAAAGACTTAATTAAAGAAATACATTAATTATAATAAATTATGGCAAAATCATCCGTGGATATCCTGAAAGAAGCGATCCTTCTGGAAAGAAGGGGGAAAGCATTCTATACTACCGCCGCAAGGCAAACTCAAAGCGAAGCCGCACGTAAAATTTTTGAAATGATGGCCGCCGAAGAAGACGAACACATTAACTTCCTGTCGAAACAATTTGCTTATTACGACCAGCATAAAGCCTTCAAAAAGATTGATGAGTCGCACGATGCCGACGAAGCTACGGTGATGGCTATCCTGACCGAAGAAATAAAAAAGCAGGTGAACGCTGCCAGCTTTGAAGCGGCGGCCATTTCGGCCGCGATGGATTTCGAGACCCGCGCCGTACAGATCTATTCGGAACGTGCCGAATCCGCGACGGACGAAAATGAAAAAGAAATGTACCAGATGCTGGCTGACTGGGAAAAAGGCCATCATTTCTGGCTGCATAAAATCAATGAGGACCTGAAGGAACAGATCTGGTACGACAATAATTTCTGGCCTTTTTAATTGAAAATCATGAGCTCAGCTAAAATGGATTTTGAATCACAACTGATTCACGAGGGAGGTTTTGAAGATACTTTAGGAAGTGCCGTCACCCCGATCTACCAATCTTCTACATTTAAATTCAGGAATGCCGACCATGGTGCGCAGTGCTTTTCCGGTGAAAGTGACGGGTATATTTATACTCGACTTGGCAATCCGACCATCAAAGAACTTGAGAAAACTGTTGCAGCACTCGAGAATGGTTTCGGTGGCATCGCCACTTCATCGGGTATGGGCGCTGTAAATACGGTTTATATGACTTATCTGGGCAAGGACGATCATGTGATCTGCCATGAAGCTGTCTATGGGCCTTCCCGCGTCGTGCTCGAGACCATCTATATTCGATTCGGAGTGCAATATTCAATGGTCGATACGACAGACCTGGAACAGGTGAAAAAAGCTTTTCGCCCGAATACAAAACTGCTTTATACCGAAACACCGGCCAATCCCACCATGGGGATTAGTGACCTGGCTGCCCTGGCAGAGATTGCACACAGCCATGGCGTCCCTCTGGTTGTCGATAATACCTTTTGCAGTCCTTACCTCCAGAAACCGCTTGATTTCGGAGCCGATGCGGTACTCCATTCCATGACCAAATTTATCAATGGCCATGCCGATGTGGTCGCCGGGATGATTGTTGCCAAAACCGAAGCTGATTACAAGAAGCTGAGAAGCACGATGGCCAATATGGGGTGCAATATGGACCCGCACCAGGCGTTCCTGACCCGCCGGGGACTAAAAACGCTGGCTATCCGGATCGACCGGGCACAGGATAATGCCATGGTGATGGCCGAATTTCTTGAAAACCACCCGAAGGTCGCATGGGTAAAATACCCGGGATTGAAATCACACCCGCAGTATGAACTGGGTAAACGGCAAATGTCGGGACCGGGCGCGATGATCAGCTTCGAACTGAAGGGCGGACTGGAAGCAGGTAAAATTTTAATGAACAACGTGAAAATGATGTTGCTGGCCGTATCGCTCGGAGGTATTGAAACCCTGATCCAGCACCCGGCTTCAATGACCCACTCCAAAATGAATACGGAAAGCCGTCACCATGCCGGTATTACCGATGGGCTGGTCAGGCTTTCGGTTGGTATTGAGAATGTGTCAGATCTAATCCTGGATATGGAACAGGCACTGAACCAAATTCCATAAGTAATCACACTTTTCAGCCTATTTTTTTATCATCCTGAATAAGCTTTTAAATAAATGCTATTTTTGCATGCCTTAAAAATTTGCACAAACAATCCTGGGATAAAAACCGGGAATACATCTAATTATAAATCAATTAATAATAAACCTTATCTCACTCTCAGAACATATCAAAAATGAAAGCCGGGAGGTGAGAATGCTTAAAGTAACAATCGTATAATCATGGCGAAAAAAGACCTGACCGCTGAAAATGCTCAGCCGGAACCTATTGAGAACATCAATCTTAACCTTGAAACTCCTGACACTCCTGAGGCTGAAGTCGAGGAGCCCGTTGTTGAAGAACCGGTAATCACCGAAGAAACAGTGGTTGAAGAACCCGAAATTACTGAAGAAGTGACCGATTTTATAGAGGAACCGGTTGCAGTGGAAGAAGCGGTTTTATCTGAAGAACCGGTCGTAGCTGAAGAACCTGCAGAGGTCGAAGAGCCGCTAGCTGCTGAAGAATCCGCAGTTACTGAAGAACCGGCAGTGGCTGAAGAACCCGTGGTGGCTGAAGAAACCGTGGTGGCTGAAGAAGCAGAGGTTCATCCTGAAATCCATGCCGATGCCAACATTCTTCAGGAAATAGCCGATATGGATGCTCACGGTGATATTGAAGAGGAAGAGGAGGAGGAGGAGGAGGAAGTGATCGAAGAGCAGGAAGAAATCGTCGAAAAATACGATACCTATGATCGTGAAAAATTAGTCGAGATACTGGACGAAACGGTCAAGGAAGAAAATATCCTGAAGATCAAAACCAGGGTAGCCCTCATCAAAGTTGCCTTCCTGAAGCTTTCAAAAGAAAATCGCCAGCTTTTACTCGATAACCATATTAAAGCCGGCGGGACCCGCGAAAATTATACGGCGGCTCCTGATCCGCTGGTTGAAAAATTCAACCAGGTTTTTGAAACCTACAAGAAAAACAAGATAAAATTCAATGATCAGCAGGAAGTCGTTAAACTTCGCAACCTGGATGCCAAAAAGGCTATCCTGGAAGAGCTGAAAGAGCTGATCAATTCAGAGGAAACCCTGAAAAAAACATACGACCAGTTTAAAGATTTACAACAGAAATGGAAAGAGATCGGGCTGGTTCCGTCATCAGAGATCAATAACCTCTGGCAGAATTACCATTTCCTTGTGGAGAAGTTTTTTGATAAAGTGAAGATCAGTAAAGAATTACGTGATCTGGACCTGAAGAAAAACCTCGAGCGGAAAATAGAGCTTTGTGAAAAAGCTGAAGAACTGCTCATCGAGCCTTCAGTGATCAAATCTTTCCAGCAGTTGCAGAAATATCACGAAGAATGGAAGGAGATCGGACCGGTACCGCAGGATAAACGCGATGAGATCTGGGAAAGATTTAAAACAACCACCGATAAGATCAACGAAAGAAGAAGAGAGCATTACAGCAGCCAGACCAAAGACCAGGATAACAATTTGCTGGCCAAGACAGCCCTTTGCGAAAAAGCGGAACAGGTGGCCTCGATGGAGATCGATAACCTGAAGGACTGGCAGGAGAAAACCCGTGAGGTCAATGAATTGTTAAAGCTATGGAAGACCATCGGTCCGGCCCCGAAAAAGGAAAATGACGAGATCTGGGAAAAATTCAAGGCCTTTCTGAATCAATTCTTTAACAATAAAAAAGAATTCTTCTCCAAGATCAAACAGGAACAGCTGAATAACTTCAACCTGAAGCTGGATATCGTGAAGCAGGCTGAAGCACTGAAAGACAGTACCGATTGGAGAAAAACCACCCAGGAGCTGATCAACCTGCAGAAAGAATGGAAGAATATCGGACCGGTGCCCAGAAAACATTCGGATAAGATATGGAAGAGATTCCGTGCAGCTTGCGACGAGTTCTTCAACAATAAAACCAAATTCTTCTCTACGGTTGTTGAATCTGAGAAAGAAAACCTGGATAAGAAACTCGACCTGATCAAGCGGATCGAGGACTGGGAAGCCGGCAAGGATAAATCGGCCAACCTGGAAGCGCTTAAAAATTTCCAGCGCGAATTCACTGATATAGGCCATGTCCCAATCAAAGAAAAAAACAAGGTACATGATGCATTCCGCGCGGCGATCAACAAGCACCTCGACGGCTTGAAGATCAGCTCCTATGAGATGAGGCCGGCCAACGAATACCGTCCGCGTTATGAATCCTCGCATGATGATTCGGGTGACCGTTACCAGCGCAGGGGTAATACCGGTGGTGGAGGCAGCGAATGGGGTGCACTCAGCAATAAAATCAGCAAACTCAGGGAAGAAATCCTGCTCTGGGAAAATAATATCGGCTTCCTGGCCCATTCTAAGAAAGCAGACCTTTTAAGGCAGGAATTTGAAAAGAAAATCCAGAATGCCAAAGAAGAACTGGCACAAATGGAAGCCCGGCTGAAGACGATGCAGGAATAATTCAATGTCCGGCAATACTTTCGGCAACAAATTTAAACTTACCACTTTCGGCGAGTCGCACAGCCATGAAACCGGAGGCATTATTGAAGGCTGCCCCGCTGGTATTAAAATTGATTTTGATTTTATCAGCTGGGAGTTATCAAGAAGAAAACCCGGCTATCCAGGCTCAACCCCCAGAATGGAAACCGACGAAGTTAAATTCCTGTCCGGAATTGACAACGGCATCACAATAGGCGGCCCCATTCAGTTTATTATCCCGAATAAAGATGTTAAATCATCGGACTACCTGGATACTTCAGGCATTTTTCGCCCTTCGCATGCCGATTACACATACTATAAGAAATATGGAAAAGTCCCGGCAGGCGGCGGAAGAGCTTCAGGAAGGGAAACCGTATCACGGGTGGTTGGAGGGGCCATTGCTAAAATCTTCTTGCAGCATTATGGCATCGAGTTTTCCGGAATTATTGAATCGATCGGCGGACAGCCATATGATCCCCTGAAAAGTATGGATTTGATCCGTGAAATTCAACTGGCCGGCGATACTATCGGGGGAACCATTACCTGCATGATCACCGGTGTGCCGGCAGGCATTGGTGAGCCCGTCTTTGATAAGCTCCAGGCCGACCTGGCCAAAGCCATGCTCAGCATCGGATCAGCAAAAGCTTTTGAATATGGCCTTGGCTTTGAGGCTTCTTCAATGAAAGGTTCCGACTATAATGACCAGATGACCGTTAAAGACGGTAAGATTATCTTTTTGACCAACCATGACGGGGGCATCCAGGGGGGTATATCAAATGGAGAGGAAATCTGTTTCAGGGTGGGATTCAAGCCGGTACCTTCCATAAAAAGTAAACAGCAGACCGTTGATCTTCATGGCAAATCCGTCACCATTTCGATATCGGGGAGACATGATACCTGCCATGTACCCAGGCTTGTTGTAGTGGTTGAATCGATGGCTGCCCTGGTGATGGCAGACCATTTGCTTCGATCAGGGCTGGGCCGGATCAGCTAATTATTCAGCATTCCTTTTACAACGTCAATTTTACCGTCAATCGGAGCCGGTGATAACCCCAGGATTTCACAGATCAACGGATAGAGATGAATATTCTCAAATGTGGGATGAACATAATCTGACCTGAAAGCCGGTCCTCTGGCATAAAAAATAGCGTGCATATCCGTGTTGTAGGGATTGTAGCCATGCGCACCACGGGCATGCGGAATTTTATCCGTCAGTGTAAACGACCATGCAGAATCGGCGACAAGTATAAAATCCAGTGTGCGGGGATTCGTGCCGTAATGAAGGCTATCGGGCACTGTACCATGTTTCCATGCCGTCATGTGGGGGATCGATGTCAGGGCATTCCAGGCTGAATCATAAAATTCTTCTTTTACTTTCATGGTCAGGTTGGGCGTATATCCTTCCATTTCTTCAAACCAATGGTAATCCAGGTAATCCTTCATCCTGATACAACGTTCGTGGCTCGTCGGTCCCATGCCATGGTCAGATGTCACGATAAGATTGATCTGGTCTGCTATGGGCAGTGCTTCTAGTTTATTCTGCAGCACCCCCATTAGGCTGTCGAGGTAAGTTACGACCCTATAAGTTTCTTCACTGTCGGGACCTTTTCCATGCCCGATCCCGTCAGGCTCATCGAAATAAAATGTAATCAGATGGGGGCGTTTTGCTTCCGGGAGGCTCAGCCAGTAAATCACCGTATCAATGCGCTGTTCAAAGGGGAAACCATGATCATATCTTTTCCAGTAATTGGGCTGGACACCCTGGATGGGTGCTTCAGAACCCACCCAGAAAAATGAAGCGGCTATAACTCCTTGCTTTTCAGCAGTGACCCATATCGGTTCTCCGCCGTAAAATGAAGGATCTTCAACGGCCTTACGGTCACTGATGCTGTAATGCTTTCCGGTGGATGGATCGAAAAAGTTGTTCTCGACAATGCCGTGATGATCCGGGTACAGACCGGTAGCCATGGTGTAATGGTTAGCGAATGTCTTGGAAGGAAAAGCAGGTTGCAACGACTGCGCCTTAACGCCTTCTTTAGCCATCCGGTCGAGGTTTGGCGTAGGGCATTTATCAGGATAATCCCAGCGAAATCCATCCATGGAGAGCATGACGACATAAGGTTGCTGGCTTTGGGCGAAAAGCTTGGGGCATAGGGCGAAGAGCAGGAGAAAGAGGACTGGGGCTACTAAGCGTTGAAGCATGGAAATGAAATATGAATTTTAAACTTTGAATTTTGAACTTTGAACTTTGAACTTTGAACTTTGCACTAAAAAAGGAGGGCCTGCAAAAACAGGGCCCTCCTTGACATATATATTGAGGTTAGTTAAAGATATCGAACGTAACTTGCCGGGTATTCCGCATTACGTTGATATCGCAGTTATATCCTGAAAAAGATAAGGTCATACTTAAATGTTAAAACATATATCTGATTCCTATCTGAATACCCCAGGTACTGGTGGTTGATAGTACCGGAGCATATGTTGATGTCGGGAACACAGGCTTACCTTCTGAATCTGTTTTTGTATAATTCAGTTGATACGTAGGTACACCTTCTGAATTCGCTGATTTATACTTTAATAAAGTAATATCATAATTACCTAAGGTTTGCTTACGATAAATACCCCAATCAGAGTTAAATAAATTAGCAATATTCAAAAAGTCAAGGCTGAACTGCAAGGTGTGTTTGGTTTTACCAATATCAGTAAAAACATCCTGTAAGATTTTCACATCGAATCTGCCAACCCACGGCATAATTACACCATATCTTTCTGCATATTCGCCTTTATTCTCTGATAAATATTCATCCTGGTCGACATAATTCCAAAACGCTGCATTTTGCTCAGCGGCTGAAGCAATCACTTCGCCATCGCTGTTGGTGATATCGACAAAAATAATCTCACTTTCATCATTCGGAATGTACATAAGATCTGCGGAGTTACCATCACCATTCATGTCGTTGGAATAGATGTAATCCAATCTGCCCTGGCTGCTTCCCTGATAAAATAAGGAAACGGTGGTCTTTAAATGCTTGGCATATTCTATACCATAGGATACACAACCAACTACGCGGTGAGGAACGCTGAATTGTGAATAGCTTAAAGTCGGGGCATTTTGATTCGTGTATGTCGGATTACTTGACCAGGCTGATGCTGCAGCTGAGCCGGGATTGGAAGTTAAATCCTTTGTGCCTGAATATGTGTAGGCCAGGAATCCATAGAATCCATTTTCTAATTCTTTGGCGATCTGGGCCGTCAATGAGTAGGAGTAACCTTCATTAGTGTTCGTCAAAACCATGGCATTACTAACGCTTGAGTTGATTTTGCGGGACATGAACCTCTCCCTGTCATCAGCACCAATAAACATAGAATCTGCAATAGTCTGATTAGCATTGTACTGAATAACATCATTAATGGCTTTTGAATAAAGTGCTTCAAAAGTTCCTATTAAATTCCAGGGTAATTTAACATCCACCGCAACGTCAGTTCTCCAAACCTGGGGCATTTTGAATTCCTTATCAACAACTGCAATGGAGCCAGGGGCTGAAGTCGGTGAAGATGGGAATAATTCGGTATTATTCAAATGGTAAAATGGATCAGCATTAAAGGTCAACCCTGCCAGATCATCAACATTGGTGATTTCAACCGTATTCTGCAAAGTTCCACTGTTCGTCGGTTGATTGGTAAACCATACGAAAGGTAACCGGCCCGTGAAAACTCCGGTTCCGCCTCTGACTTGTAAGGATTTATCATTCTTAACATCCCAATTGAAACTGATTCTTGGAGAAACGGTCATTTTCGGATCAGGCCACTGACCTGCATCAAGGATTAGGTCATTTCCGTCCAGATCTTTAAATGTTAAATCTTTAATGGCTTCATTCGGAAGCAGGTCATTGAAATAAATAGGTAATTCCAACCGGATTCCGCCGGTGACCTTTAAGTTATCCAAAACTTGCCATTCATCCTGGGCATAAATACTTGCGTAACCAAAATTCAATTCGGCATAACCATCACCGGCTTGTTCATAAGGATAAGTCAATCCAAAGGTGGTGGGAGCAGCTCCATTAAAGAAATCCTCCATCGATGCAAACCGGTAATAGCTTGTCCCATATCGCTTATATGAATTTCCAAAATATAACTTATCAAAAGAAGCACCTGCGGTTAAGGTATGTTTTCCAAGATAATAGTTAAAGTTATCAGTAAAGGTCAGGACATTGTTAATGACATCATTATCTAAAGAAAATAATTCGTAACCAAATGACATGTAGGGATTTCCATCCTTGTAGATATCAACGAACGGGAATATATCACTGTTGCTGCTTCTGGTATCCCTTATCTTGGTATAGGTGAATAAGAATTTGTTGGCTGATTTATTCCAGGTACTGTTCAATTCAGCAGAAATAGAACCGACTGTGTTTAAGAAACCATAATTGGCATTATTAAATGACATCGACATCTCACCAATTCTCCCGAAGGCTGACCTTGTGCCTGGTGAACTTGTTGCATTAACCTGCTGATCATTCGTTGATTCGACATAATTATAACGAATAGAAAACCTGTTATTTTTATTGATGTTCCAATCGATTTTACCTAAAATTTTATAGTTTTTCGTTTGGAAATTACCAAAATCCTGATAAGAACCAGCATCATAACCATAAGTGCTCATTAAATATTCACTCATCGTGCTCAGGTCACTGACCGTTGTTCTTGAAATATAATTATCCGGATCTGCATCAATTCCATTTTCCGGATCGCTTGGATTCCAGAGAATTCCGGGATATTCCGAGGTTTCCCTTTCGAAATTTGCAAAGACAAACAATTTATTTTTAATAATCGGTCCGCCAACCGATAAACCATAGTTAATAAAATTCTGGTCGGTTAATTCAATTTCCTTGTCTTCAATCTTTTTGCCATAGAAATTTTTACCTCTCAGATAGGTATAAGCGGTTCCGCTCCACTTATTGGTACCGCTTTTGGTTACAGCATTAACATTGGCCCCGGTAAAATTAGATTGTCTGATATCATAGGGAGCAACATTAATGCTGATTTCCTGAATAGCGTCCAAACTGATCGGCTGGGCATCTCCTCCGGGTAATGCCTTGCTGCTAAGCCCAAAATTATTGTTGAAATTCGCACCGTCGATGGTGATGTTATTCATCCTGCCGTCACGCCCGGCAAAACTATTGCCATTGGCTTGAGGATTCAGTTTAGTGTAATCGGTTATGCTTCTGTTTATGGAAGGCAGCGTTGTAATCTGATTTGAATTAACGTTGGTTGAAGATCCGGTCCGGTTACCATCAATTAGTGCATCCCTCTTTTCAATAACTTCAATTTCTGTCAATCCTACAGCGGTTTCATTTAAAGTTTCATTTAAGGTCAACGTTTGACCCAGTGCCAGATTAATATCTTTCTTTTGCATAGTTTGATAACCAACAAAAGATACCGTCATCTCATAAGGTCCGCCACTTTGCATGTTCGGAATTCGAAACAACCCTTCGCTGTCAGTAATTGTACTGTATTGAGTTCCGGTTGGGGTATGTACTACAATTACCGTTGCTCCGGGTAATGTAGATTTTTCAGTTCCATAGATCTTGCCACTTATTCCGGAAGTGGTGACTTGTGAGTACATTAGTCCGGCAGCAGTAAAGTTCAATACCACTGCCATGAGAAGTTTGTAAATCTGTTTCATTGAGTTATGGTTTTTAATTAAGAATTTTTCTGAAACAGCGAATTTAGGGAAAGATAAAGGTTCATTTGTTAAAATTATGTTAACAAACCAATACTAATATGCTGGGAATTCTTGTTAATTCGTTGAATATCAAATTGTAATAATTGATAACTTGTTAACAACTTATAAGTGTTGATAATCAATTAATTAGCTTAAAACCCCACCTTTAAACTAACGAAAAATGTCCGTCCGAATCCCCAGAAACCGGTAAAATCATCGATGGTATGTGAGTAGCCGTCCTGACCCCTGATGATGTATTTGCTGTTCAGTACGTTCTGGCTGCCTATTTCGACGGAAACATCCAGTTTGCTTATTCTGAACGGGCATTGTAAATAAAGATCGAGAGTATTGTACGATGGTATTTTGTAAGGCTGGCTGTTATCTTCCGGATTCGTCCGTGTCGTCGGGCTGAAATCGGCATAGAAATCGTCGTAATAAATCCAGGAAGCCGTTATGGTCACTGTTCGAAGAATGACCACATCGGCATATAAAGAGAGCTGGGTTTGAGGCGCATCACCAACATAAAGACCATCAGCATAAACCTTGATCGTATCAACGACAACCATATCATCATTGTAAATATAGGCCGTTACATTATTTTGCCATTTCCAGTTCCCTAATGAAAGTGATCCGCCGGCTTTTAACCAGTGGGTCAGATTTTGTGAAACCTCCAGCTCCAGCCCGGTATGCAACGCATCAAGCCCCTGCAGCATGGCCGGATCTTCAAATTGATTGTATTCATTGGTCAGTACCGATTTATCCGCCCACCTGGTGTAATATGCGTTCAATCGAAGGCGGGTGTTTTTCAGGTTTAGCCCGTATCCTAACTCTGTGGTTACGGTCTTTTCATTCTTGAGGTCACTGGTGGGTATATTGGTTCCGTTCCCGAAAACAAATTTAAAATAGGGAGCCCGGGAGAAATATCCGCCATTCCAAAAGAGATTATTGAACTCGTCAATGTTGTAATTAATGCCGGCTTTGACATCGAATCCGGGCTTGAAAACCCATTCACTATAGATGTCATTGACGTAATTATACCGGTCTTCCCGGCGGTACCAGTTGCCGGATACAGTGCCGGCCAAAAACGTGTTCAATGGACCGGCTGAGTATTCAAGCTGTCCGAAAATGCTGGTGAAATTGTTGACGGCCCCGTTATCGACTTTCACAATATCACCGACGGTTTTTACCTGGTCCCTCCCGGCTACCCCGTCGATCGCGTATGCATAATCGTCGATATAAAAATCCCCGCCTAGAAGGTCCCTGACTTTCTGCTGCAGCTGAGACTTGAACAAACGGCCGTGAATACCTGCGATCAACGTGAACCTCTCATTGAATTCATGCCGGTATGTCGATAAAATCCCGGTCCAGATGTGGCTGGCCAGGAAATTAGTCTGGATGTTCAGCGAATATCCGGAGGTGTCAATACCGTTCGCTAAAGTGTCATGTCCTTCATGGTTGGCATTTTGCTCATAAATGGAATTCCAGTCAATTTGTCCGCTGGGATTATAATAACTGAAGATCCATGGATTATCGCCAAAAGTATCGGTCCATTTCCCGCCTCCCGTGCCTAGTGATACGTATAATGAGGTTGAAAGCATGCTTTTATCGTTGATATCCCAGTAGTGGTTAAGGCTGATATGGGGTTTGTGATAGAAATTCTCACTGGCATTGTTGATCTCGCCGTTATAGCTTCCCCATTCTTTGTTATAGCGAAGGCCATGGAGATCGACTTCTTCTTTTGTCAGCTTAAAATTTCGTTGTCCGTGTTTCTCCGGGTTACCAAGGGCCGTAAAAACCAGCATCTGGTTTTTAAATTCTTTTGAAATGGAAAGATAGTATGCCCATCCATCGACGTAAGTAGCGTCAACGTAACCAGGACCCGTAAAATGGGATCCCAGGAAAGTTACTGACATGTTATTTTTTAATCTTCCGCTGGAAAGCATCAGGGTTGCTTTTTGGTTACCATAATCGGTCAACGAATATTTCAGGCTTCCGCCGGGTACTACATCGGTGGTCTTTGTGATGATATTGATTGTACCCCCGATCGAATTCATCGCTACTTTAGATGCTCCCAGGCCTCGCTGAACCTGGATCTGCCGGGTTGCTTCCGACAATCCCAGCCAGTTGTTCCAGTATACCAGCCCGTTTTCAACGCTACCGATCGGGATACCGTTGAGCATCAAGGCTACGTTTTCCTGCTTAAACCCGCGGATGTTCACGCTGGCATCGCCGCTTCCGCCACCGGTTCGGCTTGCATAGACACCGGGCACCTCATTCATGATCTCAGGGAACGGACGATCACCAAGCTGCGATTCGATCACATTCGCTTTGATGGTCGACACCGACACCGGGGTGCGCCGTTCCACTGCTTCCGAGGCCATGATGTTGATCTCGCTCAGCCCGATCACCGCCGGATTCAAAAAGATCGTGCCCAGCGATAATTTCTCATCTGCAGGCAACGTGATGAAAATATTCTTTTGAAAATATCCTATGGCCGAGATGGTCAGCGAATATAACCCGGGATCAAGGCTTAAGCTGAAGGTGCCATCAGGGCTCGTTGACGTTCCCCCTGAACCGTTGACAACTTTTATGTTGACCCCACCCAGTGCGGCTCCGGAAAGGGTATCTGCGATTAAACCGGTAATACCTGACTGTGCGTTTGAATTTTTCAGCGCAAAAATGCTGATTAGAACGATCATGCTAAAAAGAATTCCTTTTTTCATTTTCCATCAATGGTTAAATCATCAAAAACAAAAACCCTGAAGTTTTCTGCAGGGCCTAATAATTCATCCATGATGATAATCCTTCATAAAAAGGAAAGATCCATCGGAGATTCTTCTTCCATCCAGACTTTAACTGTCGGTCCCGGAATCTCACCGGGTCGGTCCGCCGGTTGGCGGATTCGCGGACTTTACCGCCGGTCGGGGATTACACCCTGCCCTGAAGAATTCTTCAATAAAATGCAGCATCGAGTCTGCAGGCACAAAATTAGGATTTTTCCTCCGGATAACTTATCCGGACATGATAAATATTTTGCAGGTTTTTCTTAAAGATGTCCTTAACCAGCGTAATGTCGCGAAAAGTCAGGTTGGCGGCGGCGTACTGGTCCGATTCAAATTGACGGGCGATGATCCGGTCGACCAGTTCATTGATGCTGGCATCATCGGGTTGTTTCAGGCTGCGTGAAGCCGCTTCCACGGCGTCGGCCATCATCACCAGTGCCGTTTCTTTGGAATAGGGGATAGGGCCAGGGTAAGTGAATGATCGTTCATCCAATTGCTGATTGGGATTTTCAAGTTTCTGTTTAACATAGAAATACTCGACTTTCTTTGTCCCATGATGAGTCGAAATAAAATCGGCAATTTCCTGGGGTAGTTTATGTTTTTTTGCAAGTTCAAGCCCTCGTGTAACATGCCGGATAATGATCCGGGCGCTTTCCTCATAGCTAAGAACGTCATGTGGATTGATGCCGCTTACCTGGTTTTCGATGAAATACATCGGGGCATCCATCTTGCCAATGTCGTGATACAATGCTCCGGCCCTGACCAGTTTGGCATCTCCGCCGATAGCAAAACAGGCTTCCTCGGCAAGGTTGGCCACCTGAAGCGAATGCTGAAACGTCCCCGGGGCTTTTTGGGTCAGCTCCCTGAGCAATTTGTTATTACTGTTGGCCAGTTCAATCAGAGTTACATCGGTGATGAAGTTGAAAATTCGTTCGAGCAGGAAAATCAACGGATAGGCAAAAAGGATCAGGGCTGCATTGCCAGCCATCTGGTAAATATTGTTGATGTTTATCCCCCTGAAGCTGCCCTCCTGCATCAGGACCAACCCGACATAGATCGCAATGTAAGTGCATAATACCCAGAACGCTGTGTAAAAAAACTGGGAACGCCTTTCCAGCCTGACAATGCTCATGATTGCCACTACGCCGGCCATAAGCTGGATGAAGACGAACTGGAAGCTGTTAGGGGCAATGAACCCGGTGATGAAGATCGTGATCAGGTGCACGAACAACGCCAGCCGTGTATCATAAAATACCCTGATAATGACAGGGACCAGGCATACCGGTACCAAGGCAAAATAACTGACATCGTACCTTACGACCATGCTTGCGATGGAAACCATGGTGGAAATGAGCAGCAGGATCAGGAAAGTCTTTTTATTATTGGCTAAGATATCTTTCCGGTAATTATATAGAAACAGGACCAGGACCAGGATGGAAATGGAAGTCAGGATGGCCTGTCCCCCGGCAATAGCCCAGAAAGATCTGGTTGTGCCCAGTTGCTCTTCATAATTTTCCTTCAGCGAGGTAAGTACCCTGAAGTGTTCGTCGTTGATCCTTGCGCCTCTCGGGATGATCAGTTCGCCGCGTTGCACCATGCCCCTGTAAGGGCTTATGTTGGAAAGGGCTGCTGACTTTTCAGCTTCGGTTTTTTCGGCATTGAAGAATAAATTATGACTGAGATGATTGGTTAAAGTATTGACCAGAAAGTTTTTGTCGGATATGTTGCTTTTATTGACCTGTTCGGTAATGAACTGGCTGGCTTCCTGAAGGGTGAACACTTTATTCAGGGCGACCTCACGGGCTATGTTGCGTTCAAGGATGAATATTTCGAAATTACCTGATTTTTTTTCAACTGAAGGATCCAGTTGTATGATGCCCGCCTTGAAAACTGAATCCAGGATTTGAATCCCCTGTGATAACAAATGTTCTTTTTGCTGATTGTATCCAGCGGTGCCGTTTCTTTTGCTCCATTCCGACTCTAATTCTTCAATGAACAGTAGTTTCTGATTTATATAAATTGAAGTATCAAGCGTGAATATCGGTTTCAATCGGTCCAGCACTTCTTCCTGTTCCGACTTCACCTCTCCGGGATATTTAATGATCGCGAAATCAAAGGGCGCGTAAAGATCATCATGCAGCCAGGGTTTGCCTTTGATGAATTCATACCTGAACCTTCCTTCTTTCGGTAATACCAATACCAGGATGAGCATGGTGGCCACAAACAACATAATCTTCAAAAGAAGTTTACTATTCACCTGGTCATTGAAAGTGGTCATATTCATGTCCCTTTTTGTTGTCAGTGCTAATTTAGGAATAATAGATTTAAATTTGCATGAATTAATAAATTATGATCCAATTTGGTTTTTGTAATCTGGCTGCAGTTCCTGTAAGAACTGAACCATCCGATAAGGCTGAAATGTCGACCCAGCTCTTGTTCGGTGATATCGTTAGCGTTATAAAACAGTCGGATGCGTGGGCACTGGTTAGAATATATTATGATGGGTATGAAGGATGGATTGATGCCCGGCAAATGATGAAAATTTCTGAAGAGGAATTTTCACGGCTGGTCCAGGCTTCCCTGTTTGTTAACCATCAATTGCATGGTGATTCGGTAAGATGTGAAGGAAAAACGATTCTGTTACCGGCAGGATGCAGTTTCTATGATTTGAAAGGCCGCGCTATGCTTGCCGGTGATAACCAGCATGTTTTCGAAGGTAAGGTCTCCGCCTTTAAATTTGAGGGAACCGATAAATTGATCGAAACCGCTTTTAATTACCTGTCATGCCCATACCTATGGGGTGGAAAAACTTACCTTGGATTAGATTGCTCCGGCCTTACCCAGATCGTATACAAGCAAAATGGTATCAAACTTTTGCGTGATGCGGCTCAGCAGGCTTCCCAGGGTGAGTTGATCAGTTTTTTAAGCGACGGAAAACCTGGTGACCTTGCTTTTTTTGATAATACCGAAGGGAAAATCGTTCATGTCGGGATATTGCTCGATAAACAGAAGATCATTCATTGCAGCGGTAAAGTCAGGATTGATGATATCGACCACCAGGGGATTTTTAACCGCGATCAGAACCGCTATACCCATAGCCTGAGGCTAATCCGGAGAGTCATCAGTTAAAGAGTTTTGCAACTTCACTCGTCAGTTCTGCTTCCTGGAGCTTTATAAGCATGTTGTAATTCCAATGCCAGCAGATAGTCTTTAGATTCCGGCCCCATGTTGAAAATCAGGTCAAGAATGCTCAGGTTATTCATGAATCCGTGCAAGTGGCTGAATACCTGTGGGTAAGATGGAATCATTGTTTCATGCTCATGGGTTGGCTTCATGATGGAACGGAGATCACTGCATGCATCCGGATTCCTGACAAAATTTGAAGTTAATTGCAATTCAACCTTTATGCCGGTAATTTGAAGGATGGCAGCCCGTGTCTTTTCATTTAATCGGATCAGCGAGGATTCTTTCAGGTTGAATAAAGGATGAAAAATATCGGCGTAGTAATTAAAAAATGGCGAAGAGCGATAAGCGGTCATGATGGATTTCCAGTGGTGACTTTGCCAGGGTTCACGGTAGCAGATCCCGATATCCCTGGTCATGGTGTTATTCCCGTTTGTCTTTATAACGGGGACCACAAGATTCATTTTTCCTGCGGATGTCATGATCTCGCACCGGTTACGATACGTTTGTTTAGGGTAGGTTTCCCATTGTTCAATCTTTGCTGCACTGCTTTGAATAAGATATGCGAAATAAGAAACAGGGGGGAAGTAGGCTGTTGGAAGGAGAAGCTCTGGATAGTATTCCATGGAAGAACTATTCATTGTTTTGCCAAAATTATCGTTATTTTCAACGGAGTGCAATACAACGTGGTCTGTTGTGAAAAAAAAAGCCCGCAGTTATTACTGCAGGCTTTTTCAACCTATACGAAACGAAAACTAATTATTAACAGTACTTTTTAAAAGGATATCATCGATCGCTTTTTTGAAAGTGTCCTTTGGGAGTGCTCCCATCGCCATCTGAGGGGCGCCGTCCTTGGGGCAGAAGAGCAATGACGGTATGCTCCGGATGCCGAAAACACCGGCCAGTTCCTGTTCCTCTTCGGTATCTACTTTGTAAATATTGATCTTGCCTGCGTATTCGGCAGCGAGTTCTTCCAGGATGGGAGCAACCATCTTGCATGGTCCGCACCAATCCGCGTAGAAGTCAATCAGGCAGGGTAATTCGCCTGCGAAATTCCAGTCTTTGTTCTTTTCGTAATCAAATACTTTGTTGAGAAAAGTGTCTTTGGTCAAATGTTCTAATGTCATATGATGCTATTTTTAATTTTTAATTTCTAATTTTTAATTATTGTGCTGTTTTCTGTGCCTTCAGCAAAAAATCGTCAATCACCTGTTTGTAGGCCTCTTTCGAAAGGGCGCCTTTCTGCATCGAGGGCCTTCCCTGCATGGGAATAAACAAAACTGTCGGCAGGCTCTGGATACCAAAAACAGTGGCCAGTTCACGCTGCGCTTCTGTATCTACCTTATATATATCAATCTTACCTTTATATTCAACCGCCAGTTCTTCCATAATGGGAGCGATCATTCGGCAGGGACGGCACCAGTCGGCATAAAAGTCGACAATAGCCGGCTTATCACCCTCAAATACCCAGTTCTGCGGGTTTTTCTCATAATCCATCACCTTAAGCTTGAATGTCTGTGCGGTCAGGTGTTCGGGTTTTCCGGCTTCATCACCGGTTTTTGTGCTGCCCCCGTCAGGCGCTATGGCAGTCGCGGTTGAAACATTGCTGGTCCCTTTGCTGCCGGAAGTGCCGTTGCAACTGATGAACATGAAAGTCGTCAATACAATGAGATATCCTATTTTTTTCATTTTTTCTGAGTTTTAGTTAATTTGATGCTGCAAAATTAAAACAATTTTAATTATAAATCGCTTTAGTATCACTTTTTTTTTAATTTTGTAAAAAAAATTCTTGGAGGATTTGTTCGTGCTCCAACGACTAAAGCCGTTGGTTCGGACATGGTATAAAAATTGAACCGACGGCTTCAGTCGTCGGACTGCCATAAACTGATTATAAGTGAAATGTACATATGTCAAAATGCCTTCTGAAAAAATAATATTATGTCAATCTATTTTAAAGAAATTACACCCATACAATTAGAAGAGGTATTGTTAAATGAAGATCATTGCCTTGAGTTCATCGCCGCCGAAAAATGGAAGGATGGATTTGTCTGTAAGAAATGCGGCCATGAGAATTACTGCAAAGGTAAAAAGCCCTATTCGCGGCGATGTACACGTTGCAAGCATGAGGAATCTGCGACTTCTCACACGATTTTTCATGGTTGCCACCTTCCATTAACACAGGCATTCCGGCTGGCCTACCAGGTTTGTCATAACCCGGAAATTTCAACATATGAGCTTGCACGGCAACTCGACACCCGGCAGATGACGTGCTGGAAGCTTAAAAAGAGAATGATGGAATGCATCGAAACGCATGGCGAATTAAAAGTCCTGGCCTTCTGACCTCTTCCAAACCTTGAAATTTTTAATTTTTAATTTTTAATTATAAATTATTTCCTATCTTTGCACCCCCATTTAAGGAATAAAAACGATTAGATATGGCAAATCATAAATCATCGCTGAAAAGAATCAGGGCCAACGAAACGAGGAAAATCCAGAATCATTATCATGGTAAAACCATGCGTAATGCTATTAAGAAATTCAGGGCGATCGGCGTAAAAGCTGATGCAGTGACGCAACTGCCCAAACTGGTTTCCATGATTGACAAGATGGCGAAAAGAGCGGTCATTCACAAGAATAAAGCCGCTAACCTGAAGTCGAAGCTCACCCGCAAGGTCAACGCATTAGCGTAATAAAATATTTATCTGTATAAAAGAGGACGCTCTAACCGGGTTGTCCTCTTTTTTATTGCCTTTGGAAAAGAGCCCCATTTTATCCGGATTAATTTCTCCTACCTTCTGATAAATAATTTGTTAGGAAATTATTTTACATCCTACCGGGTATTTTTTTCAAATTTCCGGATAAATAGTAAAATGCACCATAATGACTTACGAATCAAGAATACCGATTAAACAATGGTCGGAAGACGACCGGCCCCGTGAGAAGCTTCTTTTAAAGGGCAAAGCCGCCTTGAGCAATGCGGAGCTGATGGCATTGCTCCTGGGTTCAGGTACCCGCACAGAATCAGCCGTAGACCTGGCCAAGCGGATACTTGACCAGAGCGGCCACAACCTGGCCGAGCTTTCGAAATACCAGATCAGCGATCTGCTGAAATTCAAAGGAATTGGACAGGCAAAAGGGCTGACGATCATTGCAGCCCTCGAACTGGGTAACCGCAAAAGAGGACAGGATGCCCTGACCCGCGAAAAGGTGGCCGGAAGCCGCGATGTCTTTGAACTTTTCCATGGCGAACTGGCCGATGCTCAGTACGAATCATTCTGGGTACTGTTGCTGAACCGCGCGAACAGGGTTATCCGGAAAATCAATATCAGTGAAGGCGGCATTTCCGGGACTGTGGCTGATCCGAAGAAGATTTTCAAAATGTCGCTGGACCATAATGCCAGCTCGCTGATCCTTTGTCACAATCATCCCAGCGGTAACATACAACCCAGTGAAGCGGATATCCGTCTCACCCGGAAACTGAAAGAGGCTGGTCTTTTGTTGGATCTGCCGGTGCTCGACCACCTGATCCTGGGGGGAGAAAGCTATTTCAGTTTTGCGGATGAAGGGATGATTTGAGTTGTTCAATCTCTCTTTTTAACTCATCAATCTGTGCTTGCTGCTCCTGGATAGCTTTCAGGGCAATGACACTCATTCCGGCATAGTCAACAGAGTAGGTGACCTGGTCATCTCCCCCGTAAAACACGAACTGGGGAAATATTTGCTCAAGCTCCTGGGCAAGGAAACCTGTGTAATACCTGTTACTTGGCTTATTAGTAAATTGATAAGTCCTGGGCTGAAGTTTCATCACTGCGGGCAAAACAGCATCCAGGTTATGAATATTGGTTTTCAACCTTAAATCTGAAATGGCTGTATAGACTCCGGAGACATCATCAATGGTTGCCCGCTTAATACCTTGGTTATAGAATTCTAAGTCACCGGTTGAGTTGGAAGTATAAAGATTCCAGTACTCCCCATTTGAGCCTTCATTCTGTATTCTGACTCCATCATTGGATCCGCCGAAATTAGTGTGAATAACATGTAATTCAGCCCGCGGGGGGGAACCATCTTGTATATTGATGCCTATTCGCGGCTCTCGCATCACTTCAAATTCAATGGCCCATTTGCTCAGATGCTGGCTCCAGATCCCTAATGTCGAATCAGGTTCCGACATACCGAGAAATGCCCGGTCAAATTCATTGTCCTGTGCAGCAAACCAGATCCCGGGCAGGTTTGTAGAGAGATCCGACCGGAGCCGCATCCTTCCGACCATATCAAAAGGAAATGCGGGATTTTCTGTTCCAATACCTAAATCCCCGGTTGCTAATTCAAATGCAAATTTTCGTGCAGTGGCACTTCGAAAATAAAAAACATCCGACGTGTCATGGTATTCAAGTCCCCATTTTGGAAAGGAAGGTGAATGTCCCAGGACCATTCGGTCAGCATTGCTGGATCCGCTGGTAAACAAATACATCATCGGTGTGTTCAATCCTGCGGAAGGCGGAAATCGGATGCTCGCAGAGTCATCGGTGAATGTCATGGTTCCACGGATTGATTCCACCTGGAATTTATCACCGTTACCCACTGTTAGAGTTGCAGATGGACTGCTATCCCCGATACCAACATTGCCTCCCGTCAGGTAAACATTATTTCCAGCACTCTCCCACATATTGCCTGTTGCATCAACCATCTGTTTCCAGGAACCGGAGTGGTAGAACCAGAAACTTTGCGTTGAGTTATCAAAAACAAGCAGTCCATTAGCCGGATTTGCTATCCCTGTTCGCTGGCTTGTTGTCAACCTCGGAACCAGGATCCCTTTTGAATTGCTTTGAATATCAAGCATCGCACTTGGGTCAGCAGAACTTCCGTCTGCATTTATACTAATACCCTGGCTGTATATATTTTGACCGATTAAAAGCCAAAATGACACAGTGATTACATTTATCAGGATCTTCATGGCAAAAGAATTTAAACCATTAACATTTAATGCTTTAATAAGTTCACATTTTATATTGTTAAAGAATTGTTAACCAGGATAAAATATATAGCTTTGAACTTGTTAAAAAATAAGGATCCTTATGAAGAAAGTGATAATAATTGTATTTCTTATCCATGCCTTAATTTATTGTGTTTCAGCACAAAATTCTTTCCCGGCATTCATTACCGACAGCCTCGACAAATACATTGAAAGGGCTTTACACGACTGGCCAATGCCCGGAGTAGCCGTTTTGATTGTAAAAGACGGCCAGGTCGTTGTGCAAAAAGGTTACGGATATCTTGAAAATGGTAAACAGCAAAAGGTGGATGAGAATACCCTGTTCATGATCGCTTCCAATACAAAGGCGTTTACAGGCACTGCCCTGGCAATGCTTGAAAATGAGGGCAAATGCTCGCTTGACGACCGTGTGCAAAAGTACCTGCCTGACTTTACCATGAAAGATCCCTGGGTGGCGGAACATCTTACCCTGGCCGATGTGATGTCGCACCGGATTGGGATGGAAACATTCCAGGGCGATTTTATGTATTGGGAATCAGCGCTGACCAGTGAGGAGGTCATCAATAAATTTGGCAAGCTGACTCCAATGTATGATTTCCGGACAAAATATGGTTATTGCAATGCGGGTTTTCTGATCGCAGGTGAATGCCTTGAAAAAATAGAAGGTATTTCCTGGGACCAGTACATCCGCACAAAGCTCATCAATCCCCTGGAAATGAAACGTACACTTGTCCTGACTTCAGAGCTGGACGGAGCAACTAACCTGGCTTCGGCTCATACTATGGTTGATGGTAAACTGCAGGTGATCCCACATTGCCAGATTGACAATATAGCTCCTGCAGCCAGTATTTCTTCGTCAGTCAGCGATATGAGCCACTGGCTCATTGCATTGCTCGACAGCGGACGGTATAACGGAAACCATGTCATTCCATACCCGGCCATCCGGAAAGCTCAATATCCCAGGACTTTTATCCGGCGTGTGAAACATAGCTATAACGCTACTCATTATACTCTCTATGGCCTTGGATGGGAACTGCGTGATTACGAAGGCCGGGAGATCGTATCGCACACCGGTGGGGTTGATGGATTTGTTACTTCGGTTGCCTTGATGCCGGAAGAAAAACTGGGCGTTGTCGTGTTGACCAACACGGATGCCAATGGTTTTTACGAGGCCCTTAAATGGGAAATATTCGATGCTTATCTGGGTTTACCATACAGGGACTATAGCGGGCTTTACCTGAATTTCTATAAGAGCATGTGGGAAAATGACCAGGCACAACTTAACGACTGGCGGGATTCTGCAGCCCTGAAACCGGCATGGCCCATCAAAATATCAAGGTTCGAAGGTGCTTATGTCCATGAGGTATATGGTCATGCGTATCTGAAATCAACCGGAGATCATCTTACATTGACATTCGAACACCATCCCGATCTGTCGGCTAAACTTGAATATATTGGCAATAACAGGTTCCTGGCCACTTACAGCAGTCCGTTGTGGGGAATTAAAGTTTTTCCATTCGTGATTGAAGACGAAAAAGTGAAATCATTTACCCTCAGTGTTGCTGATTTCCTGGAGTTTACAACCTATGACTTCATGAAGGAATAATCGATTGGTGAAAAGCCAGGATATCCTTTTCAATGGTTGACTGACTGAATTTCTCTGCGTATAATATTCCCCGGGTTACAATCTCATCCCTGAGTTTTGCGGAGTCCATGATATTACTGATCTGTGCTGCAATTTCTGCCGGAACTTCGGGATTAATGTAGATGGCTGCATCACCGCCGGCTTCCGGAAAGCAACCTCCTGCCGATGTGATCACGGGAATTTTACTGAAAAGCCCTTCAACAATAGGCATCCCGAAGCCTTCAAACTGGGATGGATAGACCATGAGTTGCGCTTTCCGGCATATATCAGGTACAAATTGATAAGGTACATTTCCTAAAAAATGAACCCTGCCTGTCAGTTCATGTTTTGCAATAAAGCCCATGATCTTTTCAAGATATTTCCGGCCAAGACCTACTGCTGTGCCAATGACCACCAAATCGAGGTCATATTTGTCTTTTACTGTCTCAAATGCCTCTATGGTCTTCATCAGGTTCTTCCGCGGCGTGATGGCTCCTACGCTGATCACGTATTTTCTTGCCGGTTGAAAAAAAGCGGTCGAATCTTCTACTTCTTTAGCATAGAACAATGGATCGGTGCAGGGATAAAGGACAGAGATTTTTTCCGGATTTATCCCGTAAAAATTAATGATATCGTTTTTGGTTTGTTCACTGGCTGCAATAATACAATCAGCATATTTACAGGAATATAATGTCTTTCTTTTATAAAAATAGACATCAATAGCAGGATATAATTCAGGATAACGAAGAAATATCAGGTCATGAATAATGACCACTTTGGCCAGTTTCAGACCACGTATCCCAAATGGAATCTCATTGCTAAGCCCGTAATAGACACCGATGTTATCCTTGATTAACTGACCGTTGATCAGTGCTGAACGCCACAGGGCCCCTCCAAGGATCTTATGAAATGAATGCCGGGGGAATATAGTTTGGCTGTTATTTCTGAGAATGGATAAATATGGATTATTGGCCGGAACCGGCCGGGGAGTGTATAAAAAGAACGAATCACCGGGAAAGCCTTTGGCCAGGGCAAGGTAAAACCGGCGGCCATAATTGCCAAGACCGCTATTGTTGAAGAAAATCCTTTTTGCATCAATGCCAATGTTCATATTTCATTGTTTAACTCTTTTCTTTATAAACCTCGAGTTTAATATTGTCAATATCGAATACTGAACGTCCTCTCTTCCAGATGTAACATTTGAATTTGTCACTTGAATTTCTGATCTCAGGTGTAAGATATTCAAATTCAAGTCGTTTCCACTGACCAGATGAATCAGCTTTCATTTCCGGTGCAAAATAACGGTAAGGGCCCTCTTTTCGTTCCATCGACATCACAAAACAGGGCAGTGGACCTTCGAAATTATCCGGGAAGCGGATATCGATCATGGCCCTGAACCATAGATGGTCTTTTTGTGTCAGTTCCCGGTATGGTGAAACGAAGATTTCATAGTACTCCCGGGTTTCGCTGATCCGGTAAAAAAGATTTCCGGTTTCTTCAACCACTCCTTCCTGTCCTGCTGTTTCATAGGATTGATCAACCAGTATCCATTTCTGATATTCATTATCATTTGAAAATTCCATCTTGCCGGAAAAATCGCGGTAAATCATGAGTAAATCTTTATTTTCTTCCGTGGCTTTTGTCTTTAAAAAAGTCGCCCAATAATAGGCTTTGGTCGTCCGGTAGGGGTCAATAATGTTGTGTTTGAACTGCCACCACTGGAACTGGTTCAGAAAAATGAAAAATGCTGTGATTATCCCGAAAGCAGACCGGACGATCAGTTTTTGATGGCCAATAAACAGGATGAAATATCCAAGGCAAATGCCCAGCACGGGGTAAAGGGTGATCATGGGCCTGCCGGAGAATGCAGCTCCGTACCACCATTCGCTCCAGCTTGAAATGATGTAGAAGGAAATGAAAAAATAGGAGGCTGTAGCCAGGAAAATTTTCCGGTTTTCTTTGAAAAGAAAATAAAATCCTATCAGGGCAAAGATCATGATGGGCGTGTATAGCAGCCAACCTTTCCTGTAACTGAACAATACATTGATGATATGCGGGGAGAAAATATCAAGCCCTACGCCCGGGTTTTTGTAAGAATCATAGATGATGTGGCCGGATTTAAAGTACCAGTAGAGCATTTGGGGTAAAGCGATCAGTAAGGCCAGGCCGGCGGCAATGATGACCTGATTCCTTCTTTGCCAGAAAAGCTGGATTTTCTGTTTGAAGGAATTGAAAGACGATACATTCCAAAACAAGGGAAGAAGAACAACAAAGACTTCGCTTGGTTTGACCAGCGTAGTAACCATGACAGCGACGCCGATGGCAGCCATGTTTTTTAGCCGGTAAGTCTCATGCCACCTGATCGTATTCCATAATACAATGTTGACCAGCATGAACAGCATATTGACGGTTTCAAGATTCTTTAAGGTAAGATGATGGATGTAGTTGGTGCCGAACACGATAAGAAGTAAAATCAAAGCCGTCAGCTTATCCGAAAAAAATATGCTAAGGTTTTTTCTGAAGTAAATCAGTCCGATGATCGTGTATAAAATCCCGCCGATCACCATGGCATACTGATAGGGCATACTGAAGCCGTCGGCAGGGTAGCCGGCTATGCCTGCTGTTGCATGACCGGCTAAGAAGAACGGCAGGTAAAGCAATGACATGCCCATCAGGAAAAAATACATCGGTTCACCTTCATCGTTGGTCGAAACCTGGTAAAGTGTTCCGGTCAGGTCTTTTTCCTGGTTGATCTTCTGTAACCAGGCAATATCATCCAGCATGGGCTGGTCATAAATAAAGGTAGCGGGAAGATAGAGGTAGTAACCCAGAACATCCCATGACATTTCCCTGTCGGACACATGACTGATCCTGTAGACAGCTATAAAGCTGCAAACCAGCAAGAGTGCCCATAAAGAAACTGATTTGATTGAATTCATATGGCCGGGTTTCGTCAAAATGCTATAGTTGTAAAATTATAGCTTTTTGCGACACCCGGCCATATCATCGTTTGTTTAATGTTCTTACCTTAAAACAGTAAACTTCTTTAAGAAAATCTCTGTTCCCGAATTTACCTTCAGCAGGTACACACCGGGTGCAAGCTGGCTGGTCGGAAGTTCAGTTTTCAGCGTTCCGGAACCTGCATTGCCATAAGCATAAGATTCAATTAACTTTCCGGACAAATCCAGAAGCTGGAGGGTGGTTTGTTCGGTTGACTGCGTTTGATAGTCAATATTTAAGACAAGATTGGCCGGATTCGGATATATTGTTAAGGAAGATTCCGTGTCGACAGGTTGTTCAGGTGTACCGGTAAAAAACAGGGAATAATAAACTTCAGCCTTGGAGCCATACCATTCACAGAAATCCAGGACACCTTCTTCATTGGTTAATTGCAGGTAGATCATGGCATTTCCGCTTTCCCAACCTAAACCATCCCAGGAATAACCAAGACCGCTTATCAATCCGTCCTTATAATCATAATCAACCTTCATATAGTTTTCCCATGAATCATTGATCCAGGTGAACCAGGTTGAATTCGTGCAATTTAAATATTCGTCATACACATAGCTGACATTTGAAGAATTCGTCCAGCTGCCCGTCCATTCCTGGTAAAGCTCGGTAGATACCGCACCTTTTAAGTAAAAGGTCCAAACCTTCCTTGACATGTTCATCCATTCCTCTCCATTCCAGAATTGCTCGGTATAGCTGGTTTTATTGCCATAATTATCATACGTTGATGTATTGAGAAGAAAATTGAGCCACATTTTATCATAATTGAATTGAAGCAGCTCAGTCAGCAAGTTTTCACTGTCATTATACGTGTTGGTGATCAGTTCATTACTTTTCCATTCATCATCGTGCCAAAATTCTTTCTGACAGGTCAGCACATATCCTTTTTCATCATACGAGCTCAAATTCCTGGACGAGTTAATCCAGGTTGCCTGATCAGCCTGCCATACCTGACGGACGGAAATGTCCAGGTTATTCCGGTCATCATAATGGTTTTGGATTACGTAGGAATTTAACCACTGTTCATTTTGCCAGAGTTGTTCCTTGCAAGTCAGGATTTTTCCATTGACCGTATAGGTATATTCGTAATAGCTATAATTGATCCAATGACCATTTTCATTTTTCTGCAACAAGCAGGTCAACATATTACCGTAAAGATCATAGGTGTATGTAAATAAGTAATTCTTTACCCATTCATTATCTTTCCAGATATACTTTTGTTCACTTAAAACAAGACCGCTGTAATCATAAGAATACAGGTTCAGTTCCACATTTGTCCAGGTTCCATAGCTATACTTCTGTTTCTGGAATGTGATCAGATTGCCGTCGAGATCATACGTGAAGGTTTCTTTTTCCCTGCTGGATATTCCAGAAAAGAAAATCATTGAATCCGGCTGATATTCAATCGTGTTGGACGTGGATTTAATAGCGTTCCGGAAATTAAGAGAATGCTTAATAGGGATACTGATTAAATCAACCGGGTATTTTTCAATAAGAGAAGTGTATTTTTCCTGTTGAGTCTTAAGATCTTCTTTGCTTTGAGAAACCTGAGATTGCAAAGAAGGTAAAATAAATAGCCACAAACTGGCTACCATCAAAAATAAATAACCATTTTTTTTCATGTTTTGGGGGGGGATTTTGGGTTAATTTAAGTAAGGATGGCGGCGGGAAAACTCTTATACCATAGGCAAATAATTTAAATTATTACTCAGTTACAATTAAATACGTTAAAAAGTAATTTAATAAAACTGGATGGCATTGGTGGATGTAAAATTAGTATAAAATAAAAATAAAGTCAAGGATTTTATGAATTATTTAACAAATTCACGGTATGACATGCTACGATGGCAGCCGTCTCAGTCCTTAATCGGCTGGTGCCCAATGATACTACATGGAATCCTTTGATTTTAGCGATTTCCAATTCTTTATCACTGAAATCGCCTTCAGGTCCAACCAGGATCAATGCATCAGTTCCCTTTTTATATTCATTTTGCAACAGCACCGGATTATTTTCTTCCAGGTGGGCGACAAATTTGGTTTCGGTATGAGGTAATTGAATGAATTGTTTAAATGGAACCGGCTCGTTTAACCGGGGATGATAGGCTTTCAGCGATTGTTTTAATGCCGCGGTGATCACTTTGTTCAACCGGTCGGTGCGGACATTCTTCCGCTCAGAATGTTCACCTATCAGAGGTGTAATTTCATCGATACCGATTTCGGTGGCTTTCTCCAGGAACCATTCAAAACGCTCGGTATTTTTTGTTGGCGCCACGGCCATATGTAACCTGAAATTTCTTTTGCCGTAATTATCCTGGCTCTCAATGATTTCGGTCATAACACGTTTGCTGCGGATATCAATGATCCTGGATTCAAAAAGAGTTCCTTTTCCATCAGTCAGATGAATCACATCACCTTCACCAAGCCTCAGTACCATCCGACAATGACGAGATTCTTCCTCATTCAGGGAATAAAGGTTAGAAACGATGTCAGGCGTATAAAAAAGGATCACTCTGAAATCAGCTTACCCAACTGGATATTATCACGGCTTATTAGCCTGACCAGATAGACGCCCTTTGGAAATTCCCGCAGGTCGATCAGTTTTTGACAGATTTCGCTGTTGTTGGTGAACGATTCTTTGATGATGGTCTGCCCCTGTAGGTTGAAAATTTCCAGGGTCAGCTGTCCTGTATTTTCCGTCTTCATGGTGAATAGTCCTTTACCGGGATTGGGATATAGCACAAAACTGCCTTCTGCAACACTGAAGTCATCGTTACCTGTTGTATTCGACACGGTAATATTATCCAGGTAAAGGTTATTGCCAAGATTGTTGTATGACTCGAAAGCGATCCGGATATTCTTTTCACCGGCCCATTGGCTCAGATCAAGCGTGAAGCAATCAGCTCCCCAGCCCATGCTGCACCAGTCATCATTGGCTAAAGGCGTAAATTCATAAGGCGTGGATGAAGATGTTTCAAAGATGCCATTTCCATCGGGACCATTGGCCCATATCCTTGTCCAGGCTTCTTCACAGCCAGCTGATATATAAATGACCAGGGAATCTTTCTGGCTGAACCGCTGAGCGTAAGCATGGTCAAAGGTCAGATAGACATTGGTCAGATCACTGAAATTAAGGAATGGGCTGATCAACCGGTCACGTTCGGCCATTTTAAAATAGCCATAAAATTTCATTCGTGCAGTATGGTTCGCATTTTCTTCGATGAGGTAATTTTCCCAGGTATTTCCATAATCAGGATTAACGACAACCCAGTCACGATTTTCAAGGGCCCCGTTTTCAAAATCTTCGACGAAAGGCAAATTAAAGCCGCCGGATTTTATGTAATCCGTCTTCGTCAGTGAAGCTTCTCCATTATTATTGGTAACTGTCAGGGTGACTTCATACAATCCTGATTGCCTGAATTCAACCACCGGATGTTCTGAATTTTCAGTGGTACCTTCTTTGAAATCAACCGTTGAAGGGTTAAATGACCATAACCACGTAGCAGGGCAATATTCGGTCAGGTCCGTGAAACGAACAATGCCATTAGTACAGATACTGGTTTCATCAGCCTCAAATTCTACAAGTGGAAGAATGGATTCATCCACAGTGATATATTCTGAAAATTTAACGGAATCTGTTCCCGCTTCATTGGCCACGACGAGTTTGACCAGGTATGAACCTGGATCTGTGTAGGTAATCCCAGAAGGATTACGGTCAGTTGATGTAGAAGGAGTAGCGCCTTCAAATTGCCAATTCCATGATGTGGGCACTCCGGATGACAGATCGGTAAAATCAATCGAACATCCCGGGGGAACAATGGTTTCCTTCGTGGTGAAATCGGCGATCGGTGTATTGTGGAATACGTCCGATTCCCATAGTCCGCGACCGTATGTTCCGGCACGGAGTATATCACCAGCCGGATCATTGCTGTCGTAATAGATCTCTATTTCGGTCACTGAAGCATCTACCGGAAGCCCGTCGGAAAACATCACCCAGTCGTTAATAAAATTATCTTTATAAAAAACCCCGAGATCAGAGCTGAGGTAAATTCCGTCGTGGCTGTTTTTATAGGCTGCAATACTGGTATAGGCAACATCGGGCAGCGATCCGGAAATGTCTGTCCAGCTAAGGCCGCGGTCAAAAGATTTGTAAACACTGTTGTTTTGTGAAATGATCACGATATCTTCATTATAAGGATCACATTCAAGGTCGTTAATACCGCCATCTTCGGGCAACATCCCGGTCAGATCGCTCCACACGGGATTTGCAGATTTGCAGTTATCCGTTCTGAAAAGCTTATTGTCATAGCGTGCAGCGTACAAAATATCCGTGTTGACCGGTGACTGCTCCAGTACCCGCATATCTTGTGAATTGCTTCCTGCAAGGCTAGTGGATATTTTCTCCCAGACAATCTGGCCGGTCTGTGCTTTGATGTTCTGTGACCGCCAGATATTTTTATAACCGACGAACATGATGTTCGGATTCTTCTCATCGAGAATGAAAGGCGTAACCCAGGCACCGGACTCATCTATACCGTTGAAGCCGTTTTCAGCCACCGTCCCGCCGTTGTTATTCATATAGTAACGAACAATGGTACCATAATAGAGCGTGGCATAACTATAATTGGCATCCATCGGATCGATGGCGCATTCCATCCCATCCCCACCGAGGCAGAACTGCCAGTAATCGCCCATATAAACGGATGAGCCATTATCCTGGTAACCATTGAGGGTTTTGTCCCTCATCGTTGCGCTCTGGCCAATCTTATATACCTGGCCGATCGGCAATCCGTGGGTGATTTCAAGCCACGACTCCCCCTGGTCGGTTGAATAATAAATTCCTCCGTCATTTCCGGCATATAACCAGTTATTGAGCGGATTATATTCGAGGACATGCAGGTCGGCATGCACGGAAGGCACTCCGCAATCTCCCCACCAGTGGGAGCTAATACTCCATGTGGAGCCTCCCGTAAATGACTTGAAACAGTTTACGCCACCTGCAAAAATAATGTCTGAATTTTCCGGATCACAGGCAATATCCAGGTCATACCAGGCCTGACCTCCGTCGCCTCCATTGCAACCCCAGCTCATAATATTCGGCGAAGTCGATTTTACGGTGAAATTATTGCCGGAATCAGTTGACCGGTAGAGACCTTTGAAAGAGTCTCCATTGGTAAGGATAACATAGACATAAGAAGGATTGTCGGGTGTAACGGCGATCGCGGCGCGTGAACTTGACGGAAGCCCGCTGGTTATTTGTGTGAAGGCCAAACCGTTATTAGAAGAACGGTAGAAATCACCATTACCGGCAGCATAAACGATATTGGGATCTCCCGGTTTGAAAACCACATCTTTAAAATCTCCGTTTTCAACGCGGGTCCATGTAGCGCCTCCGTTGGCAGACCGGTAAAGTCCGCCGTTGGTTGCTGCAAAAATGATCAGGTGATTGGTGGGGTGCATAAGCAGCCTGCCTACGACATGATCACTGATCCCGGTGTTCCATGGTTCCCAGGTTTCACCGCCGTCGATTGACCGGTAAACGCCCACACCGGCAGCATCGCCGGCATCACGATCTCCCGTGCCGATATACATGATGTCCGGATTGGTGTAATCGATCAGGATGGAGGATACACCCAGGGATGGAAGATGTTGAGTGGAAGATATCCAATTGTTGCCGTTTGTTGTTGTTTTCCATAAGCCACCGGAAGGCGAACCGACCCAGATGATGTCAGGATCAACCGGGTCGAAGGCAATGGCATTAAGACGGCCCAGTCCTTTATACCCTTTTCCGTCGGGTAGCTGGAAAGGCCCGAGGTTAGTCCAGCTTCCTGATATAGAGCGTGAGCCTGGGTGAGTAGCCATGTAATTTTCATAGGCTTTAATTACATGGTCCTGTGGCCGCCTGGTACCGTCAGGGAATATTTTCCCTTCGAGCATCCGGTATTCCCATCGTTTATAAGGTTTCCAGCCTTTGACCTTTGTCATGTCACGGTTTTCAAAATAAATATTGAAAGCCCGCTGTACATGATAAAAATTTACCGAAGGATCGGCCATCATTTCTATCCAGTATGGATAATTGGCTGTGTCAGAAGTGCTAAAAGTAGTTGATTGAGATTGGCTTGAGAATGATAATGTGAGCCAGAGCAGTGAAATGAAGAGTAATCTTTTTATGTTCATTATTATATAACTTAATATCAATTCATTAGGAATGCCCAAAAATAAGACATTTTTAGGAAATTCCAGCCAGAATTCTTTCAACAATAATGATATTATGTAAATTTAAACGAACCTGTCGATGGAGAGGAAGATAATCACGGCCAGTACGAAATAATTGATCTTCATAAAATACTTAATCGGACTGAACGGTAAATCTCTAAATGAAAGTAACCTGAAAAACTGGCCAACAAGCCAGATGGAAGAGAACAGAAGTCCTGCCATAACAATCCAGGATTCGACGACATTAAAAACAGGCAGCATTAGTGCCGAGACTGCTGTTGCCAGTGTCCAGACAAAGGTGATGTTTTTGATCTGGCGAGAAGAATAGACACTAGTGATAGAAGGGAATCCAGCTTTAGTATACTGCTCTCCATATTTGAGCATCAGTAGCCAGAAATGTGGTACCTGCCATATGAAAAAGAAAAAAGCCATGATAAGCGCCCTGGGGTCGGAGAGTTGGCCTCCTGCGGATACCCAGCCCACCAGCGGTGGAATTGAACCGATGACAGCTCCCGGTACGACGGCAAAAGCGGTCTTTCTCTTTAAAGGTGTGTAAATGGTGTTATACCAGATCAGGGCCAGGATGCCTAATTGCATGGCCAGCATCCCTGCGCTGAAAAATAATAACAGCGACCCGGCGGTCGCAAGTATTATGGCATAAATCAGGGCTCCGGCAGGGGAAATCCTTCCGGAAGGAATTGGCCGCGTACGTGTGCGGTCCATCAACGCATCCTTATCCCTTTCCTGGAAATGATTAATGGCGGATGATCCGCATGCCAGCAAAAATATTCCGATGGTAGGCAGCACAATTCCCGCATCAATTGAACCTCCACCCAGCAGGTATCCGGTAATGGTTGTTAAGGCCACGGCAAACGTGATTTTTACCTTACTGAGTTCTGCAATGAGTTTGAGGGTTTTCACGTTTCAATGGTTAAATTGTTAAATTGTTAAATTGTTATTTAATCAGTCCTACTGTCTTACCGTCCTAAAGTCCTACAGTCCTTTAATAAACTCCACAATTTTCGCAACATCTTCCTCCGACACCTGCTGTTTGTAGGAAATCATAAGGCCTGGGTTAAAGCCTTTTACCACATCGGCATTGGGCTCATAGATTGAATTCTTAATATATTCATCATCGACCATCACTTTTCGTTCCTGCCCGTTGGAAATGACCTCCACTTCATGTCCGTAAATACCTTTGAATGATGGACCGACGATTTTGCTACCATCAAGAGAATGACAGGCGATGCAGCCATTTTGCTTAATGATGGTAAGCCCGGGGTGCTCATCGGCAGGAATGTCAGATTGAGCCAGCCAGTTCTCATAGTCTGCAGCAGGCAGCACGCGCACCTTACTGAGCATGTACGAATGACGATCACCGCAATATTCTGCACAAAACAGGTCATACTCTCCTAATTGCTGTGCTGTGAACCACATGAAATTGTTCTTTCCCGGGACCACATCTTCCTTGATGCGAAAAGCAGGTATATAAAGACTATGGAGCACATCGCGCGAAAAAAGATCGAGTTTTACTGGCTTATCGATCGGAACGATTAACTCAGCTGATTTTTTACCATTGGGATATTCGAAGCTCCAGCTCCACATCTGTCCGATAGCCTTTACAGGGATCGCTCCTTCGGGTACCTGCCGCATCGGCCTGTAACCAATCCATCCAAAATAGAACATAACCAAAACAAGGATCAACGGTATCACCGTCCAGATGATTTCGAGCTTTGTATTGCCCTCGATATTGGTCGCCCTGGGATTTTTTTTCCTGCTATAGCGAACCACAAAGTAGATCATCACTGCCGTAATCCCAATCAGGAAAAAGACGGAAATACCTAATATGATGATAAAGGTTAAATCTACTCCATGAACAAAATTTGATGCACCAGACATTATGATAAATTCTAAATTTTAAATTTAAATTTTAAATTATGATGATGGTCTTTAGGGTCTGATCAGGTAATCAATAAGTGTGAGAATAACAAATACCAGAAAAAGAACCAATACCACACCAATCATTACCCTGTAAATCTTCGGATCGTATTTGAGATGCATGAAATACAGCGCAACGACCACAGCCTTGGCCGATGCAATGGCTAATGCGGTTAGTACGCTCAATGTGACCAGATCTGCGCCAAAAACGGATACAGTAACCGTCATGATCGTAAGCAGGATCAGTCCAAGGAAAGTGCTGGCGTGTTCCTTGTAACTGACTATATGCACATTGGCTGCCTGGTCGGAAGTTTTATCGTGATTTCCGGGATTCATGGTTATATTGTTAAATTGTTAAATTGTTAAATTGTTAATTCTTACTTTCCTACCGTCTTATAGTCTTACAGTCTTACCGTCCTACAGTCTTACCATCCTTAATGTATCAGATAAAACAACGGGAACAGGTAAATCCAGATCAGATCGACGAGATGCCAGTATAATCCCCCGTTTTCCAACAGCATGTATTTATCCTGCGTGACCTGTTGTTTTTGTATGCCCCTGATGACGAGCAACAGGAAAATTCCACCGATAATGACATGGAGAGCATGCAAACCCGTCATGAAAAAGTAGAGGAAGAAAAACAATCTTTCCCCGTTGGGCAATTCGCTGTAATGCGCCATTCCCGGGAAAAGGCCATGCTCAAATTTTGCGGACCATTCCACCGATTTAATCACCAAAAATATTCCAGCAGCTACTATTGTAAGCCATAACAGACTTTTGGAGAGTTTTATATTGCCTTTTTGCATCGCGGTAATTGACATGGCTACAGTCATACTGCTTGTGAGCAGGACCACCGTGTTTACGCCGCCAAACCATACGTTCAGGTCATAAGAAGCATGTAAAAAAGCCTCATGATAAACAAACCGGTAGATCATGTAGACCAGAAAAAGTCCTCCGAACAATAAAAGCTCGGTAAACAGGAACAGCCACATCCCCATTTTGGACGAAACATCATCACGGTTGTGCCCTGAATTGGGTAAAACGAAGGTTGTATTCATATTGGTCGGGAAGATTTATTTATTTAAAATCATAAGGTCCGTGCTCTGAAAGTTCAGGGGCTTTATGGAAATTTTGCAACGGTGGAGGCGACTTGGTTTGCCATTCCAATGTTACTCCATGCCAGGGATTTATATCGGCCTTGGCCCCTTTACGGTAGCCGTTGATCAGGTTAATTATCATCAGGATAATCCCGAGGATCAGAATCCAGGAACCGACTGTTGCCACGATGTTCAGGGGTTGGAATTGGGGCAGGTAATCGTAATACCTTCGCGGCATTCCCATCATACCCAGGATAAGCATGGGGAAATAAAGCACATTAAAACCAACGAACATGAATGTAAAGGCGATGTTAGCCCAGCGGATATTGTACATCCGGCCCCAGATCTTTGGGAACCAGTAGTGCAATCCGCCGAAGAAAGCAAATGCAGTGCCGCCGAACATAACATAGTGGAAATGGCCGACGACAAAATAGGTGTCGTGTATATGCACATCTGCTGCAAGCGCGCCATTGACCAAACCTGTAAGGCCACCGATCAGAAACTGGAAAATGAAAGCCATCGCAAACAGAAGAGGAGGTTGCACATCTATGGATCCTTTATACATCGTGGCTACCCAGTTAAATACTTTGATGGCAGAAGGAATCGCCACAAGGAATGTTAGAATGGAAAAAACCACCCTGGCAGGGCCGCTCATACCCGATGTAAACATGTGATGCCCCCAGACAAAATATCCGATAAAAGCAATAGCCAGGCTGGAATAAGCGATCGCTCTATAGCCAAAGATAGTGCGTTGAGAAAAGGTGGGAATAATTTCGGAGATGATCCCCATGGCCGGCAGTACCATAATATAAACGGCCGGATGTGAATAAATCCAGAATAAATGCTGGTAAAGGATAGGATCTCCGCCAATGGCCGGATCGAACAGACCGACGCCGAACGCTCGCTCTGCAACGATCATCAGTAAAGTGATTCCCACAATCGGCGTGGCCAGTACCTGGATCCAGGAGGTTGCATATAATGACCAAGCAAACAGCGGCAATTTAAAAAAGGTCATCCCCGGATAACGCAATCTGTGAATGGTGACGATGAAATTCAAGCCTGTCAGGATGGATGAAAAACCCAGAATAAATGCGGCAAGAACGGCTATGGATACATTGGTCCCTGTTTTGACGCTGTATGGCGCATAGAAAGTCCATCCTGTATCAGCAGGGCCATCTCCGACAACCAGGGTCAACAACGCAAGCGCCCCACCGATAATATACAAGTACCACGACATCAGGTTCACCCTGGGGAAAGAAACGTCATCTGTCCCCAGCATAATCGGAAGAAAGAAATTTCCGAAAATGGCCGGCACTACCGGAATGATGAACAGGAAGATCATAATGACACCATGCAAAGTAAAAACCTGGTTGTAGGTGTGCGGTTCCATGATAGTCTTTCCGGGTGCGATGAGTTCCAGGCGCATTAGTGCACCAAGGACAACGCCCACCAGGAAAAAGGCCATGATTGAATAAAAATAGAGCAGTGCAATTCGCTTGTGATCATGTGTAAATACCCATGATTTGAATCCTTTTGCGACCTGGAAGAACGATTGCTCTGTGCTGGTTGCTGCTGTTGACATAGATTAATTTTCTGCGAGGGTTTTATTTTTCTTCTTGTTTGAAAAAATCAGTGAAATGAAAAATCCGATGGCGGCAAGAATGATCAGGCTGCCGGATACTTTCGTGATATTGAAGACGTATTTCTTTCCTTCCGCATCATAACTGAAACAGAATTTCAACATTTTATTAATTGTTGGGCCTGACTGGCCATGGGATGCTTCAACAACGGCCATCTTTAGATCGAACGGCAGAAAGTAGGTCCCGTGGAGATAACGGGTAATTTTTCCATCCGGACTGAGCACAATGATTGCACCCGGATGTATCCAGTCTTTGCCTTCTTTTTTGACTTTATAGCCAAGGCTGTTAAGAAGGCTGTAAATGTTTGTGCTATCGCCGGTATGAAAAATCCATCCGTGTTCAAGGTCACCACGCTTATTTTCAACCAGTTTTACATAATTTTCCTTTTTTTCTTTAGCCAGCCTTGTTTTTTCATCAGGATTGAAACTGACGGTGAACACCTGGTATTCTTTCCCGATTTCGATATCAGCCCTTGAAATGACTTCTGCCACGCCTTCCAATAGAGGGCTGCACAATCCGGGACATTCATAATACACCGGCACAATTACGGTCGGTTTGTCGATTTGTTTCAACAGGTTGACGGTGTCGTAATTTTCGGTAACAAACAGGAGGTCATCAGGGATGTACTGATCAAGATGCTCATAAATGCCCAATTCCTCCTGTGCCTTTAAAATAAAGGAATTCAGAAGGAAAGTCAAAGCCAGAAGGCTTAAAAATTTGATTTTCAACATGTATTTTGGCAAGGTTTAATCAAAAAAATAATTGTGCAAATTTAGACTAAATCTAAATAAGCGCAAATTTTTTTAATAATTTCTTGAAAATTTATGATTAAAGATGAAGGACGTTATCTTTAAAATCTCAATTCACCCCATCGTCCAATCTAATTGATCTTCTTCTTTTTCCCGCTCCACTCTTTATCCCGCAGAATGTACTTCTGGATCTTTCCGGTTGATGTTTTGGGCAGCTCTCCGAATTCCACGGCTGCCGGGCATTTGAAATGAGCTGCATGTTCCCGGCAAAACTGTATGATGTCTTCTTCCGTAGCAAATGCGTCTCTTTTCAAAGTGACAAACGCTTTGGGCCGTTCGCCCCATTTTTCATCGGGAATGGCCACAACGGCGCATTCAAGCACGGCGGGGTGGCGGACAACAAGCTGCTCGATCTCAATGGTGGAGATGTTTTCGCCACCGGATATAATGATATCTTTCAACCGGTCTCGAAGTTCGATATACCCGTCCGGGTGCCAGACAGCCAGGTCGCCGGAATGAAACCAGTCGCCCAGGAAAGCTTTAGCGGTCGCCTCTGGCTGCAGGTAATATTCCTTCATGACATTATTTCCACGCATTACCACCTCACCCATGGTATTGCCATCTTTTTTCACATTTTCCATATTTTCATCCACTACACGCACCAAATCAGCAGTCAGGTACGACTGTCCCTGCCTGGCCCTGTAAATCGACTGTTCCTCCGGCGACAGCTGATCCCATTCCGGGTGCCACTCACATACGGTGATCGGCCCATAAGTTTCAGTTAACCCATATACATGGACCGGTTTGAAATTGAATGATTTGATCATATCGAGTAGGGTAGGGGAAGGCGGTGCACCTGCTATCGTTACCGTTACCGGGTGAGGAGCGGGCCTGGCGCTGGCATGGTTCAAAAGGTTGATCTGCAAGGTTGGAGCCCCGTTGAAATGCGTCACATGCTCGGTGTTGATCAGGTCCCAGATCTGGCCGGGATCAGTCTTGCGCAGGCAGACATGAGTTCCTCCGACAGCTGTTACAGCCCAGGTAAAGCACCAGCCATTGCAGTGGAACATGGGCAGGGTCCACAGGTAAACACTTTCCGGGCACAACCTGATTTCAATCACTTCTCCCAGGGCATTCAGGTAAGCACCGCGGTGCGTGTAAATCACACCCTTGGGCTTTCCGGTTGTACCCGATGTATAATTCAGGGAAATCGGCTCCTCTTCATCTTCCAGGACGCTCCCGACAGGATCAATTGAGCCTCCTTCAAGGAAAACCTCGTAAGGATCGTCATCGTAACCCGTATCCTGCACTTCGATAACATAGAATCCGGAAAGATCAATACCGTCCAGAATGGGAATAAGTTCACTATCGACAAACAGAAATTTTGATCCTGAATGTAGCAGGATATAGGCTATTTCTTCACAATTCAGCCTTGTATTTATAGGGACCAGAATACCGCCGGCAGCAGGGACCGCAAAATGAGCCTCCAGTAAAGCCGGAATATTGGGGCAAAGGAAAGCCACACGGTCATTCTTTTTCAGTCCGTTGTTCCGAAGCTGGTTGGAGAGCCTGTTAACCCTCGCTTCAAATTCCCGGTATGAGTACCGCCGGTTATAATGGATCACGGCAAATTTTTCAGGATAAACAGAAGCAGAACGACGAAGGAAGCTGACCGGTGTCAGTTCGGTCCGGTATACTTTCCGGGGATTTTCGGCAAACATGGCTGTAAGGTTTGGTTACCTTACAAATATAATGAAAACCGACGGCTTTAGTCGTCGGACTACCCATAAAATAGTTGATAAAATTTCATTCTTCGATCAGTACGCCATCGGCAATGAATTCATATGCATAAGCCGGTTCAGTGATCGCTTCGAGCTCTGCCTGGCTTTTACCTTCTTCACGGGCGTAATTCTGAAGTGTTTCGACCGGAATTTGTTCCCTGATGGCAATGCCCTGTATGATTGCAGTTTTTCCTGCAGCATCAAGGGGAATGGTGAATGATTCATCCTTGAAAGTTACATGCAATGTGTTACTGTTGCCCAGGTCAAGATCCATCCAGCAACCCGAGTGTTTGCATGATGCTGAAATGTGACCAAAAACCGAGGTTGCTATAGTGTCAGCAACATTGAATAAAGTGGGGACCTGGTCAGCGGCAACGGCTTGCTCGAAATTAACTTCTTTGCCGAAATTGCCTGCTGAGGGCATTGTTTTATCGGATTTAACCGGTAAAGATTGCTGCGGACTATTCTGGCAGCCCGCAGCAATCATTAGTATAAAAAGTACTTTAAAATATTTCATGCTGAAAGGCAATTTTTATCTTGGCAGAATCTGTACATCCTTAACATCGTCGAGGGATATATATCCACCATTGTTGCCAAAGTTGTTCAGTACATAATTGATCACTGCAATCGCATCTTCTTTTGTGTCAGCCTGAGGCGGCATAGGTGCAGGCCATTTGATCGACCTGTCGGCCGGAACATTTACTGATCCGTTAAGTACCTGTGAAACGGCAAGGACTTTATTTTCGAGCAGGAATTTTGAACCGACTAATGTTGGGAATGCATTGGGTAAACCCTGGCCGTTAGCCTGGTGACAAGCTATGCATTTCGCTTTATAAATTTGTTCGCCACGGGCAAGCTGAGCTGCCATGTCGTTGTTACCACCGGCAGCAGGTTTGACTTCTTCTTTAGCCGGATTTGCCGGTTTTTGTGCTTGTTGTTCTGTCCCGCCGCCACAGGAAACCATTAATGCAGCAAAGCCGATGGCGCCGATGGCCAGGATGTAATTTAATTTTTTCATGGTTAATGTATTTAATAAGTTATTAGTGATTGCTTGGACTGCAAAATTAACCATTATTCCATCCTTAGATGCAGAAATGGTTATTTTTTAGGATGACAGCATTCCATGGTGGCTTTTTCACCTTCCTGGTTCAATTTTGGGCTTATGTAGGGAATTCCCAGGTTCAGCCCCCGGAGGATGAATAATATTCCAAGTAGAACTATAAATGCGGGTATCACTGCATTGAGCCTTTGCCGCACTTTACCGGATAAAATATTTCCGGCAATTGCAATGGCAAGCATCATGGGTATGGTCCCTATTCCAAAAAAGACCATGTAAAGGGAACCCTGGTAAAAATGGCTCATCACGAGAGCGCCTGCCAGTGCTATGTAAACCAGGCCGCAGGGGAGGAAGCCGTTCAGAAGCCCGATGATGAACAGGGAACCGTAGGTCCTCATCCTGAATAAGCGGGCAAAAGACTTTTTTATACGTCCGGTCAGCTTATCGCCGATTTGCGTGATCTTCAGTCCGGTTGAACCGAGTCTGGGAATGAGAACAGACAGGATCATGACTGCACCAAGAATGATGGAAACCCACTGCTGTAGTCCTCCAAGTGCCAGCCCAAAACCTGCAAGGCCGAATATAGCACCAAGCAGGGCATAAGTAATCGTCCGGCCTGCATTGTACAATAGCCCACCGCTAATCCGGGCAAACCAGGATTGATTATTTAGTGGTAATGCAATGGCAATCGGCCCGCACATTCCCGCGCAGTGCAAAGAACCTACAAAGCCCAGCGCAAGGGCTGAGGCAAATTCCAAATTCCAAATTCCAAATTCCAAAACTTTTAAATTTTTTAAATGCTCAACGCTCAACGCTCAATGAAAACACTCTCTTCAAAATAATATTCTTTGCCTCCCATTTTCCAGTCGAGCTTGATCATCCATTTGCCCTGATCGATCTTGCTCACATCGAATGATTGCCGCAACGAATCATTAAGATTTAATGGTGTTGTAAAATCTTTATCCGGATCAGACGGACGATAGAACAAAACAGTTCCTTCCGGTGCTATTCCTTTTTCCAATTCCGGAAATTGAATGTAGATGTATCCCGGATTGCTGGAAATTAAAATTTTTCCATCCAGCAATAATGTATTATTCAACCGGTCGATTCGTTCCTGGTAAACGAGTTCTTTTTCATAATAATTATCTTCAACAAGATGAATATCAAGGCCTTTAATATAGAAGAAAAAGGCTATGATGGCCAGGATGAATATCGTCAGGACGATGAATATTCCGGTCCCCCAGTTAAAATTTATTTTCATGGCATATTGGGTCCGACAAAGGTGGAATTGATCTCTTCGATTAGCTTGCCATTGCTGTAAACGCCAAACCTGACGGGCGTCTTATCTGATGTGATCTTTTCTTTATCCACGATAAGGAAAAATACAGATTCGCCAACCGTTTGCTTTTTAATATTGATGCCGTTCCCGATAATATTGATCACACCTTCCGGAGAAATTACTTGTAATTCTACAGGAAGATCTGCATTGGTTTTATTGACCAGTTTGATATTATACAGATTGCTTAATTTACCTGGTTCAGGTTCCTGGAAAAGCATGCCGGGTGCCCTTAAAATCGTGGCTTCAATCGGCTTTCTTCCTGCGATTGAAAAAGCAATGACACCCAGCAGGATGACAAGCACGGCTGAATAAGCAAAAGTTCTGACGTTGAATTTAACTTTTGTGCCTTCGGTTATTGACTTTTCGGAAGCATAGCGGATAAGTCCTTTGGGTTGGTTTGTCGCTTCCATCATGGCATTGCAGGCATCGATACAACAAGCGCAATTGATGCATTCAAGCTGAGTGCCGTTACGGATATCGATCCCTGTCGGGCAAACCTGCACGCATTGAGTACAATTGATGCAACTTCCTTTTCCGGCTTTTTCCCGGTCTTCGCCTTTGAAAAAAGTCCCCTTAGGTTCACCTCGCTTATAATCGTACGAGATGACGATTGAATTCCTGTCAAGCAGCACTCCCTGGAGTCTTCCGTAAGGACAAACAATCGTGCAAACCTGTTCCCTGAACCAGGAAAAGATGAAATAAAAGACCCCGGAGAAAACGATCATACCGGAAAGGCCGGCAATATGTTTTGAAGGGCTTTCCGAGACCAGTTTTGTCCATTCTTCAGTGCCGATGATATACATCAGGAAATAATTCCCGACGATAAATGCAATGCTGTAGAAAACCAGGTGTTTAATCGTTTTTTTAAAGATTTTTGATTTATTCCAGGGCATTTTGGCCAGTTGTTTCTGGTGGTATGCATCACCTTCAATCCAGTATTCAATCCGGCGGAAGACCAATTCCATAAAAATTGTCTGGGGGCAGGCCCAGCCGCAGAAAAGCCTTCCGTAAGTAACGGTGAAAAGGATAATAAACACCATCAGTGAAATCATGGCCAGGAAGAACAGGTGAAAATCCTGGGGCCAGAAGCGTACACCAAGCAGGACAATCTCCCGTTTAATGAAATTTAACATAAGCAGGGGTTCTCCGTGAATCCTGATGAACGGAGCAGTAAAGAAAAAGATCAGCAAGGCAAAGCCCAGAATATTTCGCCAGAATGTCAGCTTTCCTTTTGGTTTCTTCGCATAAACCCAAACCCTGCTTCCTTTTTCATCGATCGTAGCGAGCCGGTCCCTGAAGTCAGTTTTCTCCTGTTCTTCTTTTTTAAATTGCACCATGACAATTACAATTCAAAGTTCAAAGTTCAATGTTCAAAATTTCATTGACAAAGTTCGCCTTGTGGCGCTTTTGGATTCGGAGGATTTGATCCCTTTAAGCTGACGATGAAGCTGGCGACCTGCTGGATCTGCTCCGGTGTTAGCTGGTCTTTCCATGAGATCATGCCTTTATCCGGGACACCGATAACGATCAGGTTAAAGATTTCACCGATAGTACATCCATGGATCCAGTAATCATCGGTCAGGTTGGGACCGACAAGGCCCTGTCCCTGTGCCAGGTGGCAAACCACACAGCTTTTATCAAATATTTCCTTGCCGGAAGCCAGCGAACCTGCATCCGTCAGCAAGGTTACATTGGTTGCATCAATCGTATTGGCCGGCCTGGCGGCTTTGTACTGGATCATGGCGGCCTCTACTTCTTTTTTATACGCATCATCCTGAAGATCGGCCGTTTTCAGCACATGCATCCGGATGAAATAAACGGCGGAAATAATAATGGTGATGTAAAATAGCCAGAGCCACCATTTGGGCAATTTATTATCCAGTTCTTTTATTCCATCATATTCATGACCAGAGATAATGTTTGCCCCGGTCAATTCATCTTTTTCATTCAGATTATGTTCGTTTGGTTCCATAAACCATATATTTTATTCGTTAATAATCAGTTAAATCAATGGGTCTCGCTTTCGCCATCTTCAAGAGGAAGCTGGCTGTAATCCCTGACATCGGCTTTCTTCATGCTGTAAGCATGATAGATCATGAAGAGAAACGTCAGCAGAAAGATCGCCATCGCAATGATGGCATAAATATGCACACCAGCGATCGATACCAGATATTCTTTGACCAGGTTCATCGTTGGGCTATTTGGCAATATCAGTACCGAGACGTTGCAGATAAGCAATTAAAGCGATGATCTCTTTATCGGGCTCGACTTCTATCCCTGAGGATTTAAGCCCAGCGGCGATTTGTTGCGCCTGGTTGATCAGATCGGCATTGGCTTGTTTATCGTATCCATCTGCATATGGAGCCCCGAGGGATTGCATGATCCGGATCTTTTTCCCGGTCTGACTGACATTGAGATCATTGCTGATCAGCCACGGATATGTAGGCATGATCGACTGTTGGTTGAGTTTCCTCGGATCCATCATATGATTGAAATGCCATGAATCCGGTTTGTAGTTTTTGCCGCTTTTAACGCCTTCTCTTGCCAGATCGGGGCCGTTACGCTTGGAACCCCACTGGAACGGATGGTCGTAAACAAATTCACCGGCTTTGGAATACTCGCCATACCGTTCCGTTTCCGACCTGAATGGTCTGATCAACTGGGAATGACATGTATAGCATCCTTCCCTGACGTAGATATCACGGCCTTCCAATTCAAGTGGCGTATAAGGTTTTACACTGCTGATGGTTGGAATATTGGATTTGATCAGGTACATCGGGATGATTTCGACTGCGCCGCCAATAAGGATCACGATCAGTGAAAGGATGAGGAACTGAACAGGTTTTCTCTCGAGCCAGCGGTGGCGTGTTTCGCCTGCTACGCGTTTTGAAGAGACCGGAACCAGGGCAGGGGCCATCGCCTCAGTTTCCCTGGAGAATTTACCCGCTTTAATTGTTTTTATCAGGTTCCAGATGCCGATGCATACTCCGGTGATGTACAATGTGCCTCCGATGATACGGGCTGCGTACATGGGCATAATCTGGGTAACGGTCTCCAGGAAGTTGGGATATTTCAGGAAACCCAGATCAGTAAATTCTTTCCACATCAGCGTTTGAACCACAGCACCCCAATATAGCGGAACAGCATAGAAAATGATGCCGAGGGTTCCCAGCCAGAAATGGATGTTGGCCATTTTGCGCGAGAATATCTGGGTGTTGAACATGCGTGGGATTAGCCAGTAAAGCATGCCGAATGTAAGAAATCCGTTCCAGCCCAGGGCGCCGATATGGACATGAGCTATGGTCCAGTCTGTGAAATGAGTAAACGCATTGATGGCTTTGATCGACATCAGCGGGCCTTCGAGGGTTGACATCCCATAAGCAGTTACCGCAACGACAAAGAACTTCAGGACCGGATCCTCGCGGACTTTATCCCATGCACCACGAAGCGTGAGCAATCCATTGACCATACCTCCCCAGGAAGGTGCAATCAGCATGAGTGAGAATACCATGCCGAGGGTCTGCGCCCAGTCGGGTAAAGCACCGTAAAGCAAATGGTGAGGTCCGGCCCATATATATAAGAATATGAGTGCCCAGAAGTGAATGATTGAAAGGCGGTAAGAATATACCGGGCGATTCGCGGCTTTAGGCAGGAAATAATACATTAAACCAAGGTAAGGGGTTGTGAGGAAAAATGCCACGGCATTATGGCCGTACCACCACTGTACAAGTGCATCCTGAACACCGGCATACACCGGATAGCTTTTCAAAAGATTGACCGGGATTGCAATGGAATTCACAATGTGCAGGACAGCTACCGTCACAAATGTGGCAATATAAAACCAGATGGCCACATAAATATGCCGTGTTCTTCTTTTCAGGATGGTTCCAAACATATTCCAGCCGAAGACAACCCAGATTGCTGCAACCATGATATCGATCGGCCATTCCAGTTCAGCATATTCTTTACCGGTAGTAATGCCAAAGATAAATGTCAATGCGGCAAAGACGATGATCAATTGCCATCCCCAGAAATGAATGTAACTGAGCATGTCGTTGAACATTCTGGCTTTGCAGAGCCGTTGCAAGGAATAATAAACACCGGTGAAAATCCCGTTACCGACGAAGGCGAAGATCACTGCGTTGGTATGGATCGGACGGATGCGGCCAAAGGTAGTGTAAGCCAGGTCAAATGACAGTGACGGGAATACCAGCTGCAATGCTGCAAGCAGTCCTACCACCATCCCTATGACCGCCCAGAATAGCGTTGCATAGGCGAAATACTTGACGATCCTGTTGTCGTAATAGAATTTTTCCTGTTCCATAAAGTTGGTTATTTGTTATTGGTTATTTGTTATTGGTTATTGGTTGTTGGTTATTGGTTGTTGGTCATTGGTCATTGGTCACTGGTCATTGGTTTTGTCTGCTGACTGCCAATTGCTGGCTGCTGACTGCCAACTGCCAACTGCTGACTGCCGGCTGAATCCTCCTCCTCGATAACATTTTTCTCATCATCAAAAAGTATCCTGACCGATGGAGTATATTCATCTTCATACTGTCCGGCCCGGATAGACCAGATAAAGGATACAAGGAAGCCAATGGCAACCAGAAGACTTACGGCTATTAAAACAAAAATAACGTTCACTGAGGGTACTGTGAGATCTTGTAACGAATAACAAATATATAAGATATATTTTTCTTCTCAGATATGAAAGTCCCTGAAATAGCTGAATGATTTGATATTTAGATTGATTCTAAAAGGAAACCGGTTATAATTGCCTTTTAGCCAGGATCAGGGTTGAAAACGTGGCAAATGCCACCGCCGATACCGAACTCAACGGCATGAGTATGGCCGATAATAATGGGGTCAGAAGTCCGGCGGATGCGAACGAAATGCCGATGATATTGTAAATGAAGGAAAGGGCGAAACCGGCTTTTACGATGCGCATGGCAGTTTTGCTGAAATGAATGAAGCCCGGTAATTTGCTGAATTTGTCCGAGTCCAGTATGCCATCACAGGCCGGTGAAAAATGGTAGACATTATCGGCAATCGTAATGCCGACATTGCTTTCTCTTAGTGCACCCGCATCATTAAGCCCGTCACCGACCATCAATATCTTTTTCCCCTGTTCTTTTAATTGCTGGATATAATGCAGCTTGTCTGAGGGTGATTGCCGGAAATGAAGCGAGTTTTCGTTGCCAAAAACCGACAGAAGTGTAGACCTTTCCGCATCATTATCACCGGAAAGTAAATGAAGTTCATGATTCTGGCCAAGTTTGCCCATCGACTCATTCATCCCGGGCCGGTATTGATTCATGACGCTGATGTATCCTCGCGGTTTATCATTGATCGAAATATAAATCCGGCTGCTGTAGGTTTTAAATTCGCTTTCCCGGCCGGTTATAAAATTTTCCGATCCAATCCTGATTAGGGCCTGGTCAATTGTCCCGGTGAGGCCCAGTGATGGAATTTCCCCGAAGCCATCCACCTCTTTTAATATTTCTCCTTTTATGCTGCGGTAAAGCGCCTGGCTGAGTGGATGTGAGGAATGCCTGACCAGGGATTTAAGCAGGATTAATTCATCTTCCTGGATATCCGTTTCTGAAAAACTGATATTAAAAGCATCATTCTGCGTTATGGTGCCCGTTTTATCAAAAACGACAGTGTCCACTTTGGAAAGTTCTTCCAGGACTTCCGTTTTCTTTAAATAAAATCCCGCTTTGCCAAAAATTCTCATCGTATTTCCGAAAGTAAACGGGATTGTCAGAGCCAATGCACACGGACAGGCGACAATGAGCACCGAAGTAAAGGCGTTCATGGCTTTGGAAGGGTCGTTGAAAAGCCAGTAAATGGCTGCGGCAAGGCTGATGGCGATAATGACAACAGTAAAATACTGACTGACTTTATTGACCAATGAATTCATCCCCCGGGAATCATTTTTTCGGTGAAGGTCCTGATTCCAGAGTTCTGTCAGGTAGCTTTGCATCACATCTTTCTCTACGATCAATTCAATGGCGCTTCCTACCTGACGGCCTCCTGCAAAAATCCTGTCTTTCAGTTGTTTATTCACCGGAGTTGATTCTCCGCTAACAAAGCTGTAATCGATATGGCCTTCGCCTTTCACCAGGATGGCATCGGCCGGGATAAGTTCCTGGTTCCTTACAACGATCCGGTTTCCAGGTTTCAGGTTTTTTAATGGGATGGTCGATTCATGGCCGGTATCATCGACAATCGTTACAGCAACCGGGAAATATGATTTATAATCCCTGTCAAACGAGAGGGCCTGATAGGTTTTTCCCTGGTACCACTTGCCAATGAGCAGAAAAAAAACCAGGCCCGCCAGGGAATCCATGTATCCCTGGTCTATCCTGGCCAGGATTTCATAGGCTGACCTGAGGAATAATACACTTATTCCCAATGCGATCGGGACATCGATATTGATGATCTTTTTCGTTAGGCCTTTGAATGCTGAAATAAAATAATCCTGGGCTGCATATAGCACGACAGGGAGGGCCAGGATCAGGTTGAAATAGGCGAAGTTGTGGATGAAGTCCTGGTCGATTGGCTTTTGACCGGCCAGGTAATCCGGAAAACTGAACAGCATGATGTTACCAAAGCAAAAACCTGCCACCCCAAGCTGATAATAAATCTTGCGCTGACTTTTCCGGGCTTTTTTACGATCGAGATCATCCAGCGAAATTTGGGGGATATAATTCAGGGAAACCAGTAGTTCAACCAGCTTTCGGAGCGAAAGTTCGTCTTCTTTAAACGTAATACTGACTTCCTTCTTAACAAAATTAACCATGGAATGCAGGACCCCTTTTTGAAGCCTGTTCAGGTTTTCGAGCAGCCAGATGCAGGAACTGCAATGTATGGATGGGATAAAAAACCTGACTTTACTGATTCCTCCATCGGTGAATTCCAAAAGGTCATGCCTGATTTCTTCATGATCGAGCCAGGCATATTTTTGACCAATTTCTGTTTCCCTGATCTTTATGCCCGGATGGGATTCGATCGCATAATAATCACAGGCATCGCTCTCCTTCAGGATTTCGTAAACAGTTTTACATCCATAGCAGCAAAATGCTTTTTCATCGAAAACCACTGGATTTTTCCCGCAATCTTCCCCGCAATGATAACATGCTATTTTACCTGCATTGTCCAATGGTCATTAATCTGCATTTCCCTTAGTGTTCTCAGTGCCTAAGTGGTTAAAATCTTTATTTTATCTTTTTCATTTTAAGATGATTCAGATAAGAGAGCAGTGAGACGATAAAGATAATCGCAACAGCGTAATAAACAAATGTTGGAATCGGTACAGGATCTCCGGCAGCGTATGAATGCATTCCGGAGAGGTAATAATTCACGCCAAAATAAGTCATCAGCACCGAGCTAAACCCGATCAACGCGGCAAAATTAAATCCGTAGACACCATTTAAGCCGGGGATCAGCCTCATATGGATGATGAATGAATAAACCAGTACGGTCACGAGCGCCCAGGTCTCTTTCGGGTCCCAGCCCCAGTAGCGGCCCCAGGATTCATTCGCCCAGACTGCGCCAAGGAATGTACCTATCGTTACCAGGAACACGCCGATGATCAGGTTCATCTCATTAATGTTTGTAAGCTCTTCAATCGTGCCTTTGAGCTTTCCATGGTTGCTCTTATTCTGAAGGCCAATCAGGATCAGGTTTAAAAAACCAAGCAATGCCCCGACACCGAGGAAACTGTAACTGGCTGTAATGACCGCCACATGGATAACAAGCCAATATGATTTCAGTACCGGTACAAGGTTGGTCATCTGTGGATCGAGCCAGCTGAGATTCGCTACCATCAACGTGACCGAAGCAAGGATTGCCGTCGTTGCCAGCGTGATTTTGCTTGTCCTGGCAAAGAGAATTCCTGAAAGCACCGTGCCCCAGGCGATGTAGATCATCGTTTCGTAACCGTTGCTCCATGGTGCATGACCGGCGACATACCATCTTATGGCCAGGCCAAATGTATGTAACACAAATAATCCGATGATGATACCGATTAAAACGCGGATAATCCACTTGAAACTTGCATTTTTACTCAGGACCTGGGTAAAAAGCACGATAATGAAGATCAGTCCGATTGTCCCGTAAATCGGGAAAAGACGCTTGAAAATATTTGTATTGTTATATAAAATTTCAAGGTTTGATTTCATCTTTGGAGGCATGACTTCAGCACCGTACCTGTTCTGGAATGTTTTCAGGTAGACCAGCGTGGAATCAGCATTCGACCAGTCGTTCGTACTCATTGCATCGACGACCGAGCCATAATAAACAGGCAGGATATTGCTGACAAAGGCGGCATCCGTTGAATCAAAATGCGCATAAGGATCTTCAGCAGTATGCCATTTACTGTTGGGATGATCGGGGATTGGAAAAGCGGTGAGGAAATCACCTGAAATCGCCATAAAAAATATGTTTACCCGTTCATCCACCTTGATGACATCTTTATCAAGGCTGTTTCTTTCAACCGGTTTTTTATTGTATGCCTCTTCGACAATGCCGGCGAGTTTGTAGGATCCCCTTTCCTGGTCGACAAAATCATTAAACGAAGCATATTTACCTGACACTCCGATCATTCTTTTTAGTTGGTCATCGGAAACTTTGATCATCGGCACACTTTGCCAGTACATCGGGTTGGTCAGCATGCCCAGCAGGATCTGATCACTGTTCAGTGCATCCATTTTGTCTTTCCTGTATATCTTACGCATAATTTCTGACGAAAGCGTGTTGACCGGCTTCATCCTTCCATCCTGGTCCTGCACGATGAGCTGACCAAATTTTTCAGCATGCTCTTTGCTAATATTCAGCGGATTGAATGAATGATTGGATTGGGCAAACAAGCCCAGGCTCATTAAGACCATGATGATGGCAAGTGCGCTTTTCTTCTTCAACTCGGCCGACATCCTTGCCAGTTTTCTGAACCTGCTGTTCCGGCTGATAAAATTATAAAGTAAACCGGCCGCCATTATGGCATAACCGATATAAGTGATCAAGGTTCCCCAGTAATCATGGTTGACCGAAAGGATGGTTCCTTTTTCATCTTTATCATACGATGACTGGAAAAACCGGTATCCACCATAATTCAGGATATTATTCATAAAAATCCTGTAAGGCATTTCAAGATTTTTGGAAGGATCAAGCACGGTGACTTCACTGGCAAATGATGAAGGGCTGTTTGAGCCCGGATATCGTTCTAAAATAAAATCCCTTAATTTGATTGAAAATGGGATCTCAATGACTCTTGAACCATAAGCCAGTTCGAAATCTGCTCCGCCCAGCGTTGTACTGACCGGCTGTCCGAGCATTCCTTTGCCCCCCAGCACGCCAATTTCTTCGCTTTTTCCATTATAATCCAGCTTCATTACAATGGCCGGGACACCACTGGTTTCGTGCGGTGAAGATACGAGCTGTGTTTTACCGGAAGCGTAAAACTGTCGCACTACAAGCTGAATTCCGTTAAAATCATACAACTGCATGGTATTCAACGTATATGTAGAATCTTTACTCAGCGAGTCCGTCGTGCCGGCCGCCATATTCATTACGGTAGCATCAACCGGGGCACGGAAAGTAAGCCCTGTTTCCGGATTATACCGGATACTGATTCCTGCCGGATCGTCAGTTTGTGCATTGAAACTCAGCAACAGTCCCGACACTGATTTGGTTTCACCGGCTTTCAGCAGGCTGGTCTTACGGCTGCCGCGGTCAACCGTCACAATCGTCATCATCGGCGTGCCATTTGCAGATTCAACAACTGCTTCGGCGGCATTTGGAATATAGTTCACGAATTCCAGGCCGATTTCCTGGCCGTTAAAATGAAAGGTTTCATGGTACCGGTTTTTTTTATATTCTGTGAAAAGATGTTCATCGTAATATGTTCCGGTTTGACCGTCTTTATTAACGCTCAGCTGAATAAACGGACTTTCTGAGATGATCTGGTCCGAAGCTTCGCCTTCACGGATCATCATGGTCCCCTCATAACCAGCGTATCTTGTAATGGCTGCTCCAATCAGGATAACAACGAATGAAAGATGAAAGAATAGCACACTGTAACGTTTGCGTTCGTAGAGCTTATATTTGAAAACGCTTCCAATGAGGCTTACGGCCGTCAGAGCCAGCAGCGCTTCAAACCATCGTGCTTCATAGACTACTGATTTTGCAGCGAGGGTGCCGAAGTCATTTTCAATGAAAGTTGCAGTGCCAATGGCTGCTGCAAAGACTAGCATCAGCGTTCCGGCAAACTGCATGGAGAATATGAAATCAAAGAATTTACGCATGGGAATGATGTTTGTTTGTAAAATGAGTTATGATAGTTGGCTGAAAGCCTCAAGCTACAAGCTACAAGCCTCAAGCATCAAGCCTCAAGCATCAAGCATCAAGCTTGTAGCTTGTAGCTTGTAGCTGCAAAAATAGCAAAAGAAAACAATTAATAAGAATGAGTTTAAATAAACTTATCAATGATGGCCAAGGCTTTCTTCCAGGTATGGATGATTTTTGGGCACCAGTGGAGCTGTTTTCAAAGCGCGTGCCACGACAAAAGCGAACATTCCGGCAAATCCGATGAACGATCCGAGCTCAATAAAACCAATCTCCAGTTTTCCGTATGTTCCAACGATGATCTGCAGGTAAAGGTCAACCCAGTGGCCGAAAATGATGACCACGCAAATCGCCAGCAGCGTATTCTTATGGCTGACCAGGTAATTCGACAGGAGCAAAGCAAAAGGAATGACAAAATTGATAATTAACTCGGCATAAAACAGGGGTTTAAATTCACCTTTGGTCCTGGGAAAATAGTATACAGTTTCTTCCGGGATATTGGCATACCAGATCAGGATATACTGGGCAAACCAGAGATATGTCCAGATGATGCTGAGAATGAAGATGTACTTTGAAAGGTCTTTCAGATGGGCTTTATTTAAGAAGGGCAGATAACCCATTTTGTTCAGGAGAATGACGATCAGTGTGATAACTACCGTCCCATGGTAAAACGACATGGCGAAATTCCTGACGGCAAATATGGTTGAAAACCAGTGTACATCAACCGACATGATCCAGTCGAATGTAGCCAGTGAAAAAGTAACTGCCAGGGTAAAAATGTAAACTTTGGAGAAAAACTCGCTCTTTTGAAAATTGCTCAGCCCGCCGATCTGGTCCTCTTTCAGGGATAATCTTTTCAGGTATTGGGTCAGAAAGATCCATGCAGCAAAAAAGATGATATACCTGAAGATAAAGAACGGAAGGTTAAGATATGGGCTTTTATGGGCGATTATCGGGTCATGGGCTGCTGCACCGGGATGTGCCCAGTGATAAAGTTCGGGCAGGCCGAATACCAGGATGGGAAGCATCAGTACGGCAATGACCGGGATCACGTTGGCCATGGCCTGCGGGATTCGGATAAATGCGCTGGACCATCCTGATTGGGTGATATATTGCAGTGCAACAAAAAATGTCGCTCCGATAGCCAGTGAGAGGAAGTAATAATTATTCATCAGGTAGTTCGCCCAGGTTTTGACCGGGTTAACGATCAATCCGATGATGATCGTTATGAGACCAATCCCCATCAGTGCATAAGTCAGGTAATTGAATCTCCTGGAGATGATGAGTTGTTTGTCGAGATTATAGTTTTCCATTTCTGATTCTCCTTCCATCATTAAATTATTTACCCAGTTCCCTGACATAATGTACTATCTTCCAGCGGTCTTCAGGAGATATTTGAGAACCGTGAGCACCCATCAGTCCCGAGAGAGTCCCTAACGTGATCACATGATAGATTTCCCCATCGGGCTTATTTTTGACCAGGTCACCGATCAGGGAAGTTGGCTGGGCCGAAAATCGCTTGCTGGTGAACAGGTAACCTTTTCCGTCGCCTCTTTCGCCATGACAATTCATGCAAAAGATCGTGTATTGTTCCTTACCTTTCGCCAGGACCTCCGCGCTGACCTGAACGGGATTGATCAGTTCAAGGCCTGCAAGTTTCTGATCATCCGCTGATTTGGCCTTATACGGATAAGCCGGGTAATGACCCCTGGCAATGGTACCTTTGACCGGGGTTTGCATCGTCAGGCTGTCCTTAAATAGTGGATTTTCCGTGTATGCATCATAAGGTTCGGAATAATACATATCCGGCATATACGCATAACCGGGGTGGTTACGCTTATGATTGCACGACATCAGCAGGAGCATTAATGCTGCCAGGCTTATGATCGGGTATTTTAAAAAATGATTTATCATGATGAACAACATTAGTCGTTTTCTTCTTCAATATAATTTTCCGGATTTGCCTGTTCAGAGATTTCCACAGCCCCGGTTTCTTTCAGGATTGCCGTGATCTTGCTGACTTCTTCTTCTGTAATGCCCGGTTTTCTTTCGATGACTATGGCAAATTTATCATCGGTGGTCCGTGGGTCGATCATAACAACTTCTTTGCCCGGTCCGATTTTCTGGCGGATGAAAAAAGTCAGCAGCGTGAGTAAAACGGCGACGAAAATTGTCCCGACGAACATGATGATGATAAAGGACAGGGAGTTCAGAGGTTTTCCCCCGAATTTCAGCGGGTAATTAACTACGGAGGTCCAGTAAAGAAATGCATAAATGGTGATCAATCCTCCAGCCCCATAAAGAAATGTTAAAAGCGGCAGGCGGGTTTTTAATCCCAGCACTTCCCACAGTTCATGGATAGGGAATGGGGTGAAGACATTTTTTATTTGGACATCATTTTCTTTCAGCTTTTTTGCCGCTGCCACCACGACGTCCGGATCGTCATATATCCCAATAATATTAGTGCTTTCCATGGTCTTTATCTTTCTTTAAACTGGTTTCTTTAGAAATTCCTTTCAGCTCACTAATGGCCATCATCGGGATAAACCTGAAGAAGAACAGTAATCCCAGGAGGAATATACCCAGCGTGCCGATGAAGAACAGTTTGTCATACATTGTCGGATGGTAGGCAGCCCAGGTTGCCGGCAGGAAATCCTTTGAAAGTGAGGTGACAACGATCACATAACGCTCAAACCACATCCCGATATTGATGATGATCGACATGATGAATACAATGGTCAGATTTTTCCTGATTTTTTTAAACCAGAACAATTGAGGAATGATCGCGTTACAGGTGATCATGGCCCAGAAAGCAAAGGTGTAATCCCCGGTGATCCTGTTCTTCATGAAAGTGAACATTTCGTACTCCGTACCACCGTACCATGCGATGAAAAGTTCGGTAAGGTAGGCTGTTCCCATGATCAGGCTGATAAAGGTCAGGATTCTGGCGATAGCATCGAGATGGCCCTGTGTGACAAAATCTTCGTATTTAAAAACTTTTCGGACAATGATCATCAAAGTGAGCACCATGCCAAACCCGGAGAATATAGCGCCGATCACGAAATAAGGCGGGAATATAGTGGTATGCCAGCCGGGCATGACCGATGTGGCAAAGTCCATCGACACAATGGAGTGAACAGAAACAACAAGAGGAGCTGTTAAACCGCCGAGGAGCAATGCCGCGGTTTCGAACCTTAACCATCCACGGGCTGTTCCCACCCATCCAAAGCTGAGAATACTGTAAATTTTCCTCTTCAGTTTTGATGTTGTCCGTTCACGAATTGAGGCAAAATCAGGGATCATACCCATATACCAGAAGGTTCCGGAAGCCATAAGGTACGTACTGATGGCCACGACGTCCCAAAAAAGAGGCGAGTTGAAATTCACCCACAATGGGCCGCGTGTATTGGGATAGGGGAGGATAAAGAAAGCATCCCATACTCTTCCCATGTGGAGCATGGGAAAAAGGCCGGCGCAGAGCACGGCAAACACGGTCATGGCTTCTGCAGCACGGTTGATGGAAGTTCTCCAGCGCTGGCGGAGGATCAGCAGAAATATTGAAAATGCAGTCCCTGCGTGTCCAATCCCGATCCACCAGACGAAATTGATAATGTCCCAGCCCCAGGCTACGTTATTGTTCAGTCCCCAGATGCCGACACCGGTCGATACCAGCATGTACATGCTCCATAATCCAAGGATGAGCATGACCACACCAATAAAGATGCCTACATACCACCATTTTGGTGGATTGGCGGCTTCAAACGGGCGCAGGATCTCATGGGTAATCTGCTTGTAAGTCTTGTTACCATGAATGAGTTCGCCCCTGACTTCTGCTTTATACATATTGAGAATTTTATTTGATCAGATCGATGAATTAATGAGTTTCACCCTGATGTTCATCCGGCAGCGTTTCACTGTCGGAATAAACCGGGTAATGAATGGAATAATTACGCTTTTTATCCGCCGGGTCCATATTCCTGACTTTTGTCACATAGCTGACGGATGGCAGTACATGCAACTGCTCGAGCAGCTGGTAGCTTCTCGGATTCTGGTTGATCTTTGCTATCTCGCTGTTGGGATCATTAATGTTGCCGAAAATGATTGCATCTCCAGGGCATGATTGCTGGCAGGCGGTTTTAATTTCACCTTCCAGTACTCCTCTGTCTTCTGTTTTGGCTTTAAGTTTGGCTTCCTGGATACGTTGGACACAAAATGAACATTTTTCAACAACCCCGCGTTCCCGAACGGTTACATCCGGATTCAGCACCATTTTTTCCTGCTCATTCCCCAGGTTGTAATTGAACTTTTCATTATCCCTGTAATTGAACCAGTTGAACCTTCTTACCCTGTAAGGACAGTTATTCATGCAATAACGAGTGCCGATGCAACGGTTGTAAGCCATCTGGTTAAGTCCTTCTGAACTATGAGGTGTGGCGGCCACCGGGCAGACATTTTCGCAGGGCGCATTATCGCAATGCTGACACATGACCGGCATGTGGGTCACCTCAGGATTGTCGACTTCTTCCGAATAATACCTGTCGATCCGGATCCAGTGCATGATCCTCCGGTTTTTAACCTGCTCTTTACCAATAACGGCCACATTATTTTCAGCCTGGCAGGCTATGGCACAATTACCGCAACCAATGCAGGCGTTAAGATTGATCGCCATGCTCCAATGATAATTTTCATACACCGGAAGATTATACAGGGAAAGGTTTTCTTTCATTACATCCTTGTGCATTTCGTTGCCGGCACTAGGATCTTGTATCCACTGCTCGAGGGTGGTTTCCCGGATGATTGCCCGACCTTCCATCGTATGATGTGTCTGGGTTGTAGCCAACGGATATTGTTTACCCGCGACTTTCTCCACCGTAACCGGCTGTCCGCAATATTGCCTGGCACCGCTCGATGGATGGAGAGTGACCAGATGGAAAACATTTTTACCGATACCGTCAGCCACCTTACCGGCGCTTGTTCTCCCATAACCAATGGCTATTCCGATGGTTCCCGGATGCTGACCGGGCTGGACGATCACAGGCAATTCGATTTTACCATTGACCAAAACAACGTCCTCATTTTTCAGGCCATTGGCTTCAGCATAAGAAGGTGCGACGCACACATAATTGTCCCAAACCGATTTGGTGATCGGATCCGGTAATTCCTGCAACCAGGGATTATTCGCATGTTTGCCTGTTCCAATCCCGATCTTTTCGTAAAGGACAAGTTCCATTCCCCTGTCAGAAAGAGTCGTGCCGGAATTAAAGCCAGTAAATTTAAAGCCCGGAATTTCGGTTGCTGTTCCGGTATTGATCTCAGTAACACCGTCCTGTAAACTTTTATTCCAGAATTGCCCGAAGGAGAGGATGCTTGTTTGTTTGGGGAAGATTTCCTTTTCCCAGTAAGCTCGGATGTAATCATAAAACTTTATATCCTGTCCGGCCCATTTCAGCAAGCTTTCCTGCGCCTGGCGGGTATTGAAGATCGGGTTGATGAGCGGCTGGGCCAGGCTGAGGTGGAAGTCCTGCGGCTCGGCGTCATTCCATGATTCCAGGTAGTGATGATCAGGACAGACATACTTGCATTGCTTTGCAGTTTCGTCAAATGTTTCTGCAAAGGAGATGGTCAGTTCACATTTGGCCAGTCCGCTGATGAATTTTTCAGGATCGAAATAATCAAAAGCCGGATTGACACCGAAAGCGATAAACGCTTTAACTTCCCCGGCATCCATTTGGTTGACCAGGTGATTCATGGTGCCATCGTGGCCCTGTCTGAGGTAAGTATTCGGGTAATCCAATGTTTGGCCGTAGTTGCCCAGCAAGTAGTTGATAGAATTGACCGCTATCTGGATATCCGGATCATTTGTCCCCGAAAGTATAAGTGAAGTCCCTTTATGAGCGGTTAATTCGGCGGCAATTTCATCGATGCTGACCGGGGAAGGAGCCGTGCTGACCTGCGGCAATTCAGTGCCTAAGGCTAGCTTATTGTACAAATTCAACAGGATGGCCAATTCTTCCGAAGGTTTTATCAGGATCCGTTTATCAGCATTAGAACCGGTCAGCGACATATACGATTCGAACTGGATGTGCCGCGACATTTTATCGCTATCGGTCAGTTTTCTTGCTTTGGCATAATCCCGGGCATATTTCACAGGTAGGACGTAGTTTCCGAGAAAATCGGCATTGAATCCGACAATCAGCTCCGCTTTATCAAAATGATATGCTGATAATGCCCTTTTGCTGAAGTTGGCCACATTGGCGTCAAGCATTTCGGAGCACGAAACTGCATCATAGATTTTCCATTCAGTCCCCGGATAAGCTTTGACAAATTCTTCGATAGCATTTTTGGTTGACGGGCTGATAATGGTCTGGCAGAGAATGACGATCTTTCCGCCGGAATTACTGATCGAGCGGAGTTTATCTTTGATTTCTCCGTCAATGTTTTCCCAGGAGGTTTCCTGCCCGTCTTTCAACGGGTTTTTTAGTCTTGCCTGGTCGTAAAGGCTCAGAACGGAGGCCTGGACGCGTGCATTGGTGCCTCCCCGGGTTATCTTTGACAATGTATTGCCTTCGATCTTTATAGGTCTTCCTTCACGTGATTTGACGAGAATACTGCAATAATCATGGCCGTCGAAAAATGTCGAGGCATAATAATTGGCGATGCCCGGTGTGATCTCTTCGGGTTGTGCTAAATAAGGAATGGCTTTTCTGACGGGCATTTCGCAGCTGTTGGCCAACGCGGCATAACCGACCGAAAAGCCGAGCATTTTGAGAAAATCCCGGCGTGTGGGCTTGGTTGAGCTGCCATCGGGCGACATCCGGTCATGATCAGCATGATCCGGCTGTTGTTTAGACTTGCCGTCATCCTGAGGAGTCATGCCATTATATTCTTCCATGCTCCTCCAGTATTTTTTTATATCATCCATGAGTACAATAATCTATATGAAAATTAATAATGGCATTTTGAACATTCCGTACCACCCACATCTTCAACCGTTACCCGGGTCCGTTTTCCCGATGCAAGTTCTTCATGAAGCCTGGTGAACTTGTCGTAATATCCGTTTTCAGCAAACTGCACTTCGGTCTTTCGGTGGCAATCGATGCACCAGCCCATGCTGAGTTGCTGGACCTGGCGGATACGGTCCATTGACTTCACATCTCCATGGCAGGATTCGCATTCAATTTTGCCGGCATTAACGTGTTGTGCGTGATTAAAATAAGTGTGGTCGGGTAAATTATGTACTTTGATCCATTCAATCGGTTTGCCGGTTTCGAGGGCTTTGTATATCTTTTCAATCTCGGCGGTGCCGGTATTTCTTCCCTGCCTGACGGCCATATGGCAATTCATGCAAACACTGACTGACGGGATTCCTGCATGTTTGCTGACCATTACACCGGTATGGCAATATTTACAATCAATTTTATTATCGCCGGCATGTACTTTATGTGAGAAAAGGATAGGCTGATCAGGAGCATAACCGGGTTGACGGCCAAGGTTCATGGCTTCAACCACGCTTATTTCAGTGACAATAAAGAGCGAGATCAGGATGACAATAATATGGACAAACCGTGCTTTGATCAATTTGGTGACGAACAGGTCGAATGCGGCGACCAGCATGAGGATGAGGGAAATAATGAAAGTTGTCCCATATTGCCTGCTATGGTCTTTATCATCGGCAAAAAAGCTGTCTTTGTCCACCTGACCGGTTGCCGGAGTTTCTTCCTGAACAGCTGTGGTTGCGGCAGCTGCCTGGTTTGGATCGTATTTTTCAATATAATCCAGGACGACCAGGATTTGTTCATCGGATAAATTGGCCGGTGGCATGGGGATCTTATTGTGTTCCTCGAATAATTTTACTGCGATGGGGTCTCCGGCCTGAACCATTTCCTGTGAATTGCGGATAAACTTCAAGAGCCATTCTTTATCGCGACGTTGAGTAACACCCTGAAGATCCGGTCCAATCAGTTTTCCTCCGCCGATCTTATGACAGGCTGAACAAGGCTGGAAAAGCTGTGCTCCATCAGGAGGCGCTTGTGCAAATGCGTTATTTTCAAAGATTCCGTCACAAAGAATGAGTGCCGTAAGCAACAGGACAGAAAGGAATTTGTACATGTGCCGGCGTAGATATCTATGCATATCAATACGATTTAGTAATATCCTGTTAAAAATTTAATTTTATTAGGCTGAATCACAGGGAGCTTGACTAAAGGAAGAAAAAAAATATCCACTGAAGATTCAGTGGATAAAAATAAAAATTTATTTCAATGTATGTAATAAGGATATTTAATTTCCGGAAAAATCAAGAGCCTACCAGCTTCCACCGGCACCGCCTCCGCCAAAAGATCCGCCTCCAAAACCGCCAAAGCCACCGCCTCCGCCGCCTCCCCAGCCGCCAAAGCTGCCACCCCCGGAACGAAAATCGCCCCAGGAGCCTTTGCCTCCGCGGTTACCCATCATGGAAGCCAGCCAGATTGCCGTCCATAACGATGTTCCTTTTGAGCCGGTCGTGTAATGGTTGCCGGAATTACGCCGCATAAATAGGATGATCAGGATAATAATAATGATCGGAATAATTATACCTAACGCGCTACCCTCTGTACTTTTCTTGTATTGATCGGCCGTATACTCGCCTGTTGCCAGGGAGATCAGGGCAGAGGTTGCTTTATCAATCCCTGTAAAATAGTCACCAGCTTTAAAATAAGGGATCATTTCATTGCCGACGATCCTTTTGGTGAGTGCATCCGGTATGGCACCTTCGAGCCCGTAGCCAACAGAGATCCTCGCTTCACCGTTCTCGTTGCCGTATTTGGGTTTAACAAGGACGACCACACCATTATTCTTTCCTTTCTGGCCAACGCCCCATTTTTCGCCCACCCGGTCAGCAAATTCTTCTTTCGTCAATCCATTAAGCGATTTGACAATAAGTACAACGATCTGCGAGGATGAACTGTCATCGAAACTGACCAGCTTCTGCTCGAGATGGCGGATTTGGCTTTGGTTCAGGATACCGGCGAAATCGTTGACCAGTCGCGGAGGCGACATCGGGTCAGGAATATCCTGTGTTATACCTGCAACCGAGATCAGGAGAAAAAGCGAAACCAGGAAAGAGATCATTTTTTTCATAGTGCTGCGATTTATTCACCAAAGCTGATTTCGTCGGTCAGTTCATTCACGTCACCGGCCTGGTATGGAAAATGCTCTTTGAGGTAATTTCCGACTTTGTCAATACCATTTATTAAACCTTCCGTGAATTGGTTTTCGCGAAAATGGTTGAGGAGAAGATTTTTCAATTCGTCCCAGAAATCCTCAGGAACGACGGCATTTATACCCGTGTCACCGATGACTGCAAAGCGTCGGTTTTTAACCGCCAGATAAAAAAGGACCCCATTGCGCTTTTTAGTTTTTTGCATGCCCATTTTATCAAAAATAAATGCAGCCCGGTCCAGAACATCTCCCTGACAGGTAGTTTCAATATGGACCCTGATCTCGCCTGATGTGTCAAGTTCTGCATTCAGGATAGCCTGCCGGATATCTTCGCGCTGTTCTTTTGAAAAAAAGTCTTTAGCCTGTTTGATCATGATGTAGTTTGAAGAATGAATAATACCTTCAGAATTTTACTTCCGGTGCTTTTTCAGCTCCTTCGGCGGCTTCAAAATAAGGCTTTTGTTCAAAACCAAACATGCCGGCAAAAATAGTCGCGGGGAACTTGCGGGTATATACATTATATGATTTTGTGGTCTCGTTAAATTTCATCCGTTCGTTGGCAATCCTGTTTTCGGTGCCTTCAAGCTGAGCCTGTAATTCAAGGAAATTCTGGTTGGCTTTCAGTTCGGGGTACTTTTCAACCACCACCATTAATCTCGAAAGGGCAGAACTAAGTCCGTCCTGTGCCTGCTGGAACTGGGCAAGTGTCTGTTCATTCAGGTTTTCAGCGTTGATGTTGACCGAGGTAGCTTTTGCCCTGGCTTCGATGACCTGGGTTAAGGTTTCCTGTTCAAACTCTGCATATCCTTTTACAGTATTCACCAGATTGGGGATAAGGTCAGCACGGCGCTGGTACTGGTTTTCAACCTGTGACCAGGCTGAACTGATGCCTTCATCCAGGGTGACCATTTTATTATAGGAACGATAAGCGGTCCAGGCACCGATCAAGACGATGAAAAAGATCAATCCTAACACACCGAGAAGAACAACAAATGAATTTTTCATGATTTTCTGTTTTTATAATTTGCGAATATAGGAAATTTGCGTGAACTATCTGATCATATCGATGCTCCGTTTAACGAAGGCGGTCAGCTTTTCACCTTTAAGCAGGTTTTGAGCGATCAGGGCCAGGTCAAAAAGCTGCCTGATCAGCCTGTCCTGGTTCTCTTCTTCCGGTTGGTCAAGGATGGTTTGCATGACCGGGTGATTGGCATTGACAACCAGGTTGTAGAATTCAGGCATCTGACCGAGTCCCATGTAACCACCTCCTATAGCCGACATATCTTTCATGCGGCGCATGAATTCGGGTTGAAGTACCAGGAATGGAACATCAGATTCACTCAGGTTTTCAAGTACAACAGTGAACTTTTCTTTATCAATATTTTTTTCAATCAGCCCTTTTAGTTTTTCTTTCTGGGCATCATCTAATTTTGAAATACTGGAATCCTCTTTTTTAATCAGGTTATCAACAGTATCCGAATCCACCCGGCGAAACATCACATCGGTGAGTTTATGTTCAAGGGTGTTAATGAAATGATTGTCAAGGATACCATCAAGGATCAGCACATCGTAGCCACGCTCAGTAACTGTTTGGATGAAACTGTGCTGTTCATCTTTATGGCTGGCATAAAGATAAATTAACTTATTGTCTTTATCTTTTTGAGCAGGTTGTACATGCGACTGATATTCATTCAGTGTAAAATACTTATCTTCATTATTCTTCAAAAGGGCAAATGATACGGCTTTATCATAGAATTTCTCTTCACTGATCATGCCGTATTCAATGAATACCTTAATATCATCCCACTTAGCTTCGAATCCAGGCCTGTCTTTTTTGAACAGATCTTCCAGTTTCTCCGAAACTTTTTTCATAATATAACCCGAAATCTTCTTGACATTTGAATCGCTTTGAAGATATGACCGTGATACATTCAGCGGAATATCCGGAGAATCAATGACGCCATGGAGCAGTGTCAAAAATTCAGGAACAATGCCTTCAACAGAATCTGTCACAAATACCTGGTTGCAGTAAAGCTGGATTTTGTCTTTCTGGATTTCAACATTTCTTTTAACTTTCGGGAAATATAAAATACCCGTCAGGTTAAAAGGATAATCGACATTCAGATGGATCTGGAAAAGAGGCTCTTCGAAATTCATCGGGTATAATTCCCGGTAGAATTTCTTGTAATCTTCTTCCGTGCAGTCGGAAGGTTTCTTTTTCCAGAGAGGATCGGGATTATTGATGATACGGGGCTTTTCAACCATCACCTCTTTATCATGCCCATGCTCATCTTTTTCTCCTTCGACTTTTTCCCAGGATTTTTCCTTGCCAAACTCAATCGGAACCGGCAGGAACCGGGAATATTTCTTTAAAATCTCAAGGATTTTATATTCTTCAAGAAAATCTTTGTTTTCTTCGTCGATATAAACCACGACGTCTGTGCCTCTTTCCTTACGGTCGGTTTCCGACATTGTATAATCCGGGCTTCCGTCACATTCCCATTTGACAGCCTTGGTCTGTCCGCCTTTTTTGTATGTCTTGGTATAGATTTCCACTTTGTCGGAAACCATAAATGCCGAATAAAAACCAAGCCCGAAGTGCCCGATGATTGCGTTTCGCTCTGCTTCGCTTTTTGTCTTGAATTTTTTGACAAATTCCTCTGCACTTGAAAAAGCGATCTGGTTGATGTATTTATCGACTTCTTCTGCAGTCATCCCAATTCCGCGGTCTTTAACGGTCAGTGTGCCGGCATTTTTATCCAGTTCGACCTTGATGGTCAAATCTCCCAATTCATCTTTATATGTACCGACTGACGCGAGGGTTTTTAGTTTTTGTGTAGCATCAACAGCATTGGAAATCAATTCCCTGAGGAAGATTTCATGGTCAGAATAAAGGAATTTTTTGATGATCGGAAAAATATTTTCCGTCTGTACGTTGATTTTACCGGTTTGCATATGGATTAAAATTTTAGGCTGATATTCAATCAAAGTGCATACCGGAAACTTGATGCTGACAATTTGACTGAATAGTTAGTGCTCCGACGACTAAAGCCGTCGGTTCCCGGGGTATTAGTAATAGACTGTTGAATTAGGGGTGTATGATAAATGGGTATAAATTTCGATGAACATTAGTCCATTCTTGTCTTAAAAATTTCTAATTTAGCAGGGTTAATAACAATTTAATATATAAAAAGTTGCATATGGAAACGATCGATTGGGGCAATCTGCCTTTTGGCTATTTCAAGACTGATTACAATGTACGTTGTTATTTCAGGGATGGAAAGTGGGGAGAGATAGAGATTTCTTCTTCCGAGTATGTGAACATTCATATTGCTGCGACCTGTCTTCATTACGGGCAGGAGGCATTTGAAGGGATGAAAGCGTTTATGGGTAAAGATGGGAAAATCAGGATTTTCCGCTGGAAGGATAATGCGAAGAGAATGCGTGATTCAGCCGACGGAGTCATGATGGCCCCGGTGCCGGAAGAAATATTTGAAAAAGCAATCATGACGGCTTTAAAGATGAATATCAAATATGTTCCGCCATATGGTACCGGAGCGGCCTTGTATTTCAGGCCATTGACAATTGGTACGGGTGCGCAGGTGGGTGTGAAGCCGGCTACCGAGTATCTTTTCATGGTTTTTGTCGGACCGGTTGGCCCTTATTTTAAGGAAGGATTCAAACCAGTGTGTGTCCAGCTTTTACGTGACTATGACAGGGCAGCACCACTGGGTACAGGACATATAAAAGTGGGCGGAAATTATGCAGCAAGTTTGTTGCCGGCATCACGTGCCAAAGAAGAAGGATGTTCCACCGTGCTTTTCCTTGATGCCAAAGAGAAAAAATATATCGATGAAGCGGGTCCTGCCAATTTCTTTGGAATCAAAGGAAATGCTTATGTTACACCAGCTTCACATACCATTTTGCCGTCGATTACGAATAAAAGCCTGCAGGTGCTGGCAGCGGAGATGGGTTTAAATGTAGAAGTACGTAAAGTGCCGGTTGAAGAACTTGCTGAATTTGATGAGGTGGGTGCTTGCGGTACTGCCGCGATCATTTCGCCGATCAAACAGATTCACGACAGGGAAACCGGACATATTTACAAATACTGCCCTGACGGAAATGCAGGACCGGTGTCTACGAAACTTTACAATAAACTCAGGGCTATTCAATATGGGGAAGAACCTGACACGCATGGCTGGTGTACGATCGTTGAGTCTTAAGTTTTGAGTCTTGAGTCTTGAGGGTTGGATTTTGTATTGTGTGTTGTCATTGAGGCAAATGGATTTATGCTGACTTTAAGCGTCTAAAAACACAATATAACCTGTCAGCCCGTCAATTAATCATACTGCCTTTTCTTCTTATTGTCCAATGGTCTTATCCACAGGCACTGTATGTCCAGTGTATCAAAGGATTGGTATTGGAAAAAAGCACACAGCTGCCTTTATCAGGCGCCACTGTGGTATTACAGAATTCCGTATCATTGAATGGTACCGTGACCAATGAAATGGGGGAGTTCCGGCTTGACAATGTATCCATAGGCAGAAACAGCATCAGGGTAAGTTACATGGGCTATAAAAAGGTTATCCTTTCAAATGGCCGTCATCAGTGCAAGATCGTTTACCATTGAAGAGACCGAACGATATGCTGGAAGCGTAGGCGATCCATCAAGAATGGCTTCAAGTTTTGCAGGCGTTTCAACGCTAAGCGATCAGCAGAACGAAATCGTCATCCGTGGTAATTCTCCAATGGGGGTTCTCTGGAGAATGGATGGAGTGGACATACCGAATCCAAACCATTTTGGTGCCCTGGGGACAACTGGTGGAGGATTAGTCCAAAAAACATGATCGATATGCGATGTATTTCGGTTATAACAGAAATCATGCTTTAGATCCGCGGTTGTCATTTAAATGGCACATCGACGGGCGGCAATCATTGAGCGTAGTACTGGCATTTTCAGCCAGTTACCGGAGTTGATGTTTTTTATTGTTGAGACTGAATTGCCTGATGGAAACATTGTTCATACGAATAAGGATCTTGGATTGATGAAGAACTTTCACATGGTGGCAGGGTATGACTTTCTCATTTTGGAAGGTATAAGACTAAAATCCGAGATTTATTTTCAACATCTCTTTCAAATTCCTGTCAACGAAAATGTGCCCGCGTATTCGATGCTTAATTCTGGCAAAGGATATTATTTCCTGTTCACTACATCCTTATTCAAATCGACCTATAAAGGATATGATGAAATTGAGCGCAATACGGCTTTCAGTAACAATTTTGTAATCAATTTATTAGCGGGAAAAGAATTTCGCTTTAAGGGGAAAAATTTGCTCAATTTCGATCTGAAAACGACCTGGGCAGGCGGAATGTGTTATGTTCCTTTCCATACTTTCCAGGCCGAAGATAATTATTACATCAGAATAGATGAATGGAATAAAGCATATCAGGAACGTCGCCCGGATTATTTCAGGTTGAACTTGAGGATCGGATATAAAGTGAATTTTGAAAAAGTTACTGTCGAAGTCGCGGTGGACTTTCTGAATGTCACGAACCAGAAAAATATCTATTTTGAATTCTATGATCCATCGACCGGAGAGATTAAAACCGTTTATCAGTTGCCTTTTTTGCCGGTGCCATTGATCAGGGTACAATTTTAATTATGTTGTTTTTCAATCCTCTTCGATTATTCATATTGAAGCCCTTCGGGCTTCCTGGGTGATGATGCAGTTGCGCCTG
>AMWB02169126.1_pt1 | contig 70696 bp, 58 predicted proteins | sample 200311 | NCBI WGS metagenome assembly AMWB02 (sample SAMN02737377, study PRJNA173069) | bioreactor metagenome | biome: anode biofilm in microbial fuel cells | place: USA: California | collected 2010-12-16 | reverse complement strand
CATTTCATTTTTCATTGTACATTTTTGGTTTTGCATTTTTCATTTCATTGATCGTTTTTCATTTCATTGATCGTTTTTCATTGTTTATTGTCCATTCGATTTTAGGTAATGCAAACATTACTTCAAGCGTTCTTCTTTGCCGTCATTATTGTCTTATAGAAGATTGCGATTAATTCATCATTTTCCTGGATCAATTCTAAAAGGCTTTCATCGGATGAAGCTGAAAAGCGATTTATAATTCTCAGGTTTACTTTCGTTTCTCTAAGTTCTTTCACGACTATTCCAAGTTTATGGATAAAGTCCTTTTTCGACTCCGCACCCTGGGCTTCTGCATAATTCAGCGCTGATGCTGTACTTGATCTTATGACCTGATCCTTGAGGTGATTTACTGTAGGATGTTTTTCAAGGCTTAAAATGCATTCGCTTACATTAATTGAGAATTCAATTAACCTGTTTTCAAGTTCCATTTTGTCCATAACATGATTTTTCTTGTTTATCCGTTTTTTTTAAAAAAATACCCGGTCCAACATGAAAAATAATTAAATATTTTATAGATCAAACTTTATATGCATGTAATCAATCTGTTATAGCATATATATTTTGAAATGAAAAATGCAAAAGCTAAAATGTACAATGAAAAATGAAATGAAAAATGTAAAACCAAAAATGTACAATGAAAAATGAAATGAATAATGTACAATGAAAAATGAAAAATCTATATTAAAGGTGGGTCAACCTCTTTATCTCTCCAATAAAAAAAGAAGGTGCCTCAGAAAAGAAGCACCCTCTTTTTAATTGAAGATTCTATTATTTGTTACGCAATTCTCCTGAAGCGGATCACTGCGAAAGCAAGGATAAGTCCAATGCCGATAAACAGAGCCCAGTTGGAAACAGGAACACCATCGGGGATAACCACTTCTTCCTGGCATGCATCAAAGAAGTAATCTCTTCCGTCGAGGTAGCTAACACCATCAGCAGCGCCGCCGGCACCATCAAAATCAGTGCCTTCATGGTCAAACCTGCCGACGAGTGCATATTTGACCCCATCGCCTTTGTTTACACCAACTGTAGCCGGTACACCGCCAAAGCCACCTGATCCACTCGATGCATCACCGGTTGTCCACTGCATGTCTCCAAAGCTGAATGCCACATTATTGGCTGTTCCGATCAACGGATCATTGCCATCGGTAAAGATCAGCTCGAATGTATTTCTTTTTTCACCTCCACAATAGTAATACCCCACATTTTCCCAAACTACAATAACGCGGGTTGCTTCTATTTTGTAATATAAATCACCGATTTCAACACCGCATGTACCATCCCAGGTCACGACATCTGCCCAGAAAGGTGCCAGCATGTCATATCCGACAATCGGGAAGCCGGTTGCGGAATAGGTTCCATAAGGGCCGGAGAAAGAAACATTTCCGTTTGTATTAATATAGAACGAAGTATAGTTCGATCCATAAAAACAAAATGTAAATGGTAATGTAAATGGGCCGAATGAATCGTCATCGTTGCCAGCTAAAGGACCGGTAAAGGTGCCATCCCGGAGAACAAAAAGTTCATTGTCCCTGGCACCGGTTTCTTCCGGTAAAATGGCAACGGCCGGCGATGGTACCGGAACCTGTGCCGGTTGTACAATCAATCCCTGGGATTTCAGGTCATTATATTCCGGTGAACTCGGATCGATCTGACCAAAAACAAAAATGCTCATCATCAGGGCAACAATGATGATAAGACTAGCGCGTAATTTTTTCATAATAATTGGATTTAAGTTAAAATTAATATTCAAAAGTAAATCCGATTCATCCAAAAGGCAAGTAATTTCACTCTGTTGTTGTACGAATGGACATTATTCGTACATTATTTTTAAACATATACTGGTTGGTTTATTCCGGAGGGGAAATCTTACCGAAGTAATAATCAATAAAAATGGAGCGGTCGGTTCGTTCAAGGAATATGTCCTGATCCAACGGGACCGTGGAATTCCGGCCATCAACCAGCAACCCTTTCGCCTTTTTTAAGCTGACGGTTTTGATCACATCTTCATCCCGGTTAATTTTCCCGTCACAGATTCCATTGATCCATTCAAAGATCAGCGTAGGGTCATACATTTCCAGTAGCTGGGATTCTTTCTGGCCATTCTGATCCGGCTGCGCCCAGTGTTCCTCTTTTTTGATGTCTTTCATGCTGACTTCATTATCCGGATTGTATGGTCCTCCGATCAGGTTCATGGGGATATTGATCCTGACCAGCCAATGCTCATATTCTTCCTGCAGAAGCCCCGCAACACTCATAAAGCTTAAGGCAAAGCCGCTGCAACCGGAGCCTTCCCCGTGATACCTGGGCCAGAAGGCACCTCCGTAGCGGTAACCGCCGGGCTCATTATGATCAAAATATTCCCTGTATGCATTGAAAAACCGGCTCATTCGTTCGGCCGCTATATCACCGATCATTATGGTGATAAAAGCCAGCCTTCCTTTTCGGGAATATTTTTCAATCTTTTCCTTCAGTTTTGTTTCATCTTCCAGGTGCCCCTTCACATCGGCACCGAGAACCGCCAGTCCATAATGTTCTTTTAATACAAAATCTTGCATGTCCTCCTTACCGGCCGAACACATGCCCGTGATAATATGCTCTTCGGGTTGTGCCGAATTCAATTCGATGAATGCATGGCCCAGTGTATAATTATTTTTACTGAATAAATTCTTAACGGTATTCTTCCTGTACGATTTATATAAAGTTTTTGGCGAAGACCAGTCGAATTTGGCTTTGGAGGGGATGACGTATATCGTAAAGGTGCTCTTTCCAGATATGGACGTGTCGGTAATGGGTTGTGCGCCAGAGGATAAAACCAGGAAAATCAGTATTAAACCTAATGTAATCCGAAAAAAGTGCATGGCTTGATTCAATCAAGCTAAGATACAAATAAAATGACAATATATTAGGAGAAGACGGGATGTTCCGTTTTTCGTTTTGCGTTTTTCATTTTTCATGTCATTTTTCATTTTTCAAGTCATTTACCATTTAATTTTTCCCTGAATGAATCATTAATAAAATTAAAAATGAAATACTTAAGGCATAGTAAACTAGTGAAATACAAAATATTTTTTTGTTAACCGGGTATTTTTTTTGAAAAAGTTGATAAATATAAAAATGATCATCACGAATAAAAAAGACATTGAAACCAGACTAATCGACTTTTCGGTTAGGGTAATCGATTTTAGTGAACAGCAAGGTAAGCATCCTGCTGTAATTCATTTGAAAGACCAGGCTTTACGATCCAGCACTGCTACAGCGCTGAATTACGCCGAAGCCCAAAGCGCTGAATCTAAGAAAGATTTCATACACAAGTTAGGGATTGTGATAAAAGAATTGCGTGAAACCCAGGCAAGTCTGAGGATCATTTATAAATTCTCCGAATCACCGAATGAACAAGTTTTTAGAACTCTACTGCAAGAAAATGATGAACTTCTAGCTATTTTCCATAAAACTATCATGACGTCAAAGAAGAACTTATAGATTTTTCAGCATAATAAAGGTTTCTTGCAACAATATATATATTCTGAGACATGAAAGAATAAATCGAAAATGAAAAATGTAATGATAAATGAAAAATGCAAAACGAAAAATGGAACATGAATTAAAACACGAGTGTGAAAACGGTTCCTTCTTCCGGTTTGGACCTGACCAGGATGCTTCCTTTGTGCAAATGCATGATCTGACGTGAAAGACTCAGCCCGATCCCGTTTCCATGTTTTTTTGATGTGAAAAATGGCATGAAGATCTTATCCATGATGTCGGGCATGATCCCGGTTCCATTATCATGAAAGTCGATCACAATCCTGTTGGCACTACTGATTGTGGCGACAACAGTGATCTGTGGATTTTTAACGTCTTTCACAGCATCGATGGCGTTGAGCATCAGGTTGATCACTACCTGGTCGATCAGATCCGGATCGGCCGTGATCATCAGATCAGGGGGAAACACCTTGTGTGAGCATAGAATACCAAGTTCGTCGATTTTAGGTTTCAGCAGAAGGCTGCACCGGTCAAACAATTCCTGAATCCTGAAATAACGGAAATTGGGCTTAGGAATGCGGGTCAGGTTACGGTATAATTCGACGAAATTCAACAGGCCCTGGCTCCTGTTCTGGATGGTCGTCATCGCATGATCAAAGCTCTCCACATCTTCTTCATCCAACGAATTCATCCTGATCTTTCCGTTTTCCCGTCGCACTGTCATTTCATGGATAGTGGAGGCCAGCGATGTGATCGGCGTGATTGAATTCATGATCTCATGGGTAAGTACCCGGATCATCTTCTGCCATGATTCGATCTCTTTTTCATCGAGTTCGGCACTGATGTTCTGGATCGAAACCAGGGTGAGATCTTCCCCGTGCATTCTGAATTCAGTGGCGATGATGGATAGCTGGAGAAGTTCATCCCCGGTAAATACCTTGAAAAGCGTGCTGTTCCCGGCTCTTAATCCCATCAACACGGCCGGGAAATCATCTTTTACTTTTTCAAATTCCGATATATACCTGACATTCCTTAATTTCAGCATCTTGCTTAATGCCTGGTTACACACTTCAACCTTTCCGTCCTTTTTAAATACGAGAATGCCGATGGAGATGTGCTGGATTACGGTTTGCAAGTAATTGAAATGTTCTTCTTTTTCTGTGCGGTATTTCCTGAAAACCTCGATGACCTGGTTGAATTCGCGTGAAAGATCTTCAAAACTTTTACCAAGTCCCGGATCAGAAAAGGAACTTGAAAAATCGGCGTACCTTATGCTTTCGAAGAACCGCGTAAGTTTCCGGTTTGTTCTTTCGACGTACCGGATTAGAAGGATGACTTCCAGGATGAGCAATAAGCCTAGAAGGATGGCTGAAAATTTATACCGCGGGATTTCCAGCAGGAGGAAAAGTGCCAATATAGTCAGGGCCAGCAGGATGACCCTGATGATAATCACTATCCGAAAACGGCTAAAGACCATATTTTTCTATTCTGCGGTATAATGAAGCCCGGGTCAATCCCAGCTCTTTTGCAGCTTTGCTGATGTTGCCCCCGTGTTTGTCGACAACTTTCCTGACCAGCATCCGTTCGGCTTCTTCCAGGTTCAGGTTATCCAGATCGAGGGTATCGTTTTTTTCATCACCCGGCGATGACAGGAAAAAGTCGTGTGGCTGAAGGATATGCGAATCGCTCATGATGACCGCTCTTTCCACCGAATGCTGCAATTCCCTGATGTTTCCGGGCCAGTCATGCTTTTTAAGCCTGGCGAGGGTATCTTCGCTGACCCTTTTTAGCGGGAGCTTATATTTATTACAATAAATTTCAAGGAAATGGTCTATCAGTAGCGGGATATCCTCTGTACGTTCGCGAAGTGAAGGGACATTCACCTCCACGGTATTGATCCTGTAAAGCAGGTCCTGCCTGAATTTGCCTTCTTTCACCATCTGGTAAAGGGGCATATTGGTCGCACAAATGAGGCGCACATCGATCGGAATTTCTTTGTTGGTGCCTAACCTGACCACATACCGGTTCTGTATGACACTCAATAATTTGGATTGCAGGGCCAGCGAGAGGTTACCGATCTCATCCAGAAAGATGGTCCCTTTATGGGCGGCTTCAAATCTCCCCGGCCGGTCTTCCCGGGCATCGGTAAAGGCTCCTTTTTTAAAGCCGAATAATTCGCTTTCGAATAAGGTCTCACTGATCGCCCCCAGGTCAACACTGATGAAGACTTCGTCTTTGCGGCTTGAAGCACGGTGGATGGCCCGGGCGATCAACTCCTTGCCAGTGCCGTTTTCACCCAGGATCAGCACGTTGGCTTCAGTCACCGCCACGCGCTGTGCCGCGTTCATCACTTTCTGCATGGCCGGTGAATTGCCAATGATCGTCGCATAAGGCTGGTTCTGATCCGCCATGATCACTTTCTGCTTGGTCCGGAGATCCTGCAGCTCCATTTTCGACTGCCTGAGCTGCATGGAGGTCTTGATCGTGGCCAGCAGTTTCCGGTTTTCCCAGGGCTTCAGAAGGAAATTGGTTGCGCCTTCTTTGATGCCCTGTACAGCCAGTTCGATATCGCCATATCCCGTGATCAGGATCACCACGATGGCCGGATCGATCTCCAGGATTTTGTTCAGCCAGTAAAATCCTTCTTTACCGCTGGTCGCATCAGGTGCAAAATTCATGTCCAGCAAAACCATGTCATAGTTTTCACTATTGATCAGGTTGGGAAGATTTTCAGGATTTTCTTCAGTATGGACAACTTCAACATGCTGTTTTAAAAATAAACGGGCGGCAAGTAAAACATCCTTATCATCATCCACAATAAGAATTCTGGCTTGTGTTTTTTCCTGGATATCGTTCATAGGTCAATAATCAACGTAAATAATGAATAAAGGTAAAAAATTATGTTCGCCAGTGTACAAAAAAGTGAACGATTTTGAACACCAGTTGACCAATATGCCTATATAAACCACAGTTAATCAGTATTATGTTGCAAATGGCACGGAATTAGTTCAGGGATAAATTCCAAAAACCAGACTTCATGGACCGAATCATCGAAAAGAAAAAGTGGACCACTAAAAAGATTCTGCAATATTCCGCTCTCGCGGTTTTTGTTTTTTTTCTCCTGTACATCATTTTTTTAAGAGACCGTTCAAGCCGTATTAATGTCGATAAAAACCAGGTAACTGTTACAAAGGTCATCCTGGATAAATTCCAGGAATTTATCCCGGTAGATGGGGTTGTTCAGCCGAAAACGACGATTTACATCGATGCCGTTCTTGGCGGGACTGTTGAAACCAAGTATGTGGAAGACGGTGCGACGGTTAAGAAGGATGATCTGATCCTGAAGCTCAGCAACGCGAATATGCAGTTGAGCTATATGGACCAGGAGACCCGGATGTATGATGCCATCAATAATTTGCAAAATTCACGGATTGCGCTCGAGCAAAATAAATTTCTCCGGCAGAAGGAGATCACCAACCTGTTATACCAGATCGACCAGGTGGTGACCGATTTTGAAAGGGCCCAAAAGTTATATAATGATGGGGTATACACCCTTAAAGAATACCAGGATGCAAAAAGGGACCATGATTTCTCCAAAAAACAGCTGATGATCAGCCTTGAGCTGCAGCGCCTCGATTCCATTTCGACCGAAGAACAGAAAAGGCAGATCGCTGCTTCAGTCGACCGGATGAGGGCTAACCTGAAGCTGTTGCAGAGCAATATGGAGAAACTGGAAGTTCGGGCCCCGGCCGACGGTGTATTGACGTCCTTCAATGTTGAAATCGGGGAGACCCTGTCGGCAGGCGAACGTCTCGGGCAGATCGATATCATGGATGGATACAAGATGCGGGCTAATATTGACGAACGATATGTTTCGCGCGTGGTTCCCGGGCAGGAAGCGGAGCTTGATTTTGCCGGCAAGACTTACCGTATGTATGTTAGCAAGATCTATACCGGCGTTACGGGAGGCGCTTTCCAGGTTGATATGCTGTTTACGGATGAAGTCCCCGACAACATAAAACGAGGACAGACCATACAGATGCGTTTACAGTTCAGCACACCGACCGAAGCGTTGATTCTCAAGCGGGGAGGGTTTTTCCAGCAAACCGGAGGGAACTGGGTTTATGTGGTCGATCCTTCCGGTGATGTGGCAGTGAAAAGAAATATCAAACTGGGCAGGCAGAACACAAAGTTTTACGAGGTCATCGAAGGGCTCGAGGAAGGCGAAGAGGTGATTATTTCGTCGTATGAGAACTTCGGGAATAAAGATAAAGTTGTTTTGAAGTAAGTCAGCAGTCAGCAGTCAATAACAAATACCCAATACCCAATATGCGCGAAATTGTCATTGTTGTACCGGATTTTGAGCCTGAACAGAATGTTGAGATCGAGGTGACGATCAATGGCCGTAAAAAGATCATTCATTACCGTGTCGAGCTGGTGAATTTTGAAGCGGAAGGTGTTCCGCCGAAGGATAAAGTGACGGTCTTAAAGCACAAGATCGCCGAGCATGAAAAGGACTGGGAGCTTGTTGAGATTGGAGCTCCGGCAGGGGATCGCGTACCCTTGATGTTCCGGAGGAAGAGTGGATGACAGTTGGCAGTAAAACAAACTAATAGCAGCTTATTGACGATATAATGTTATTAAATTTCTTCAAAATATTGCTCCGCAGTTTTATAAAGCGCAAGGTCTATACCCTCATTAACCTGATGGGGCTGGCAATCGGGATCACAAGCTTTATCCTGATCATGCTGTATGTTTACGATGAACTGAGTTACGATAAGCATTACAGCAAAGCCGACAGGATTGCCAGGGTATGCATGATCTACGACTTTGGCGGCGTGGGTGAAAATTCGGCCAGTATGCCATTTCCGGTGGCCTTTACACTGAAAGAGGCTTATCCCGATATGGTGGAAGAAGCGGTGAGGGTATTCAATTTTCAAAGCGACCGGAGCCTGATCGAATATGAAGGCCAGAAATTTAATGAAAGCCGCTTCTATTTTGCGGATTCTACTTTTTTTAAAATTTTCGAACAGGAATTTGTCAGCGGAGATCCGCTAACTGCATTGAATGAGCCTAATTCAGTGGTGATCACCGAGACCATTGCTGCAAAATATTTCAAGGGGCAGGACGCCATGGGTAAGGTTTTCAAATACGAAGCGTTCATCCCGCTCAAAGTGACCGGCGTCATAAAAGATGTTCCTGCACAGACACATTTCAGGTTTGATTTCATCGCTTCGATGAGCTCGGTAAAGCAGGCTTTCAGGGGCAGATTGCCCGGGACATGGGTCTGGAATCCTTGCTGGACCTATGTTTTACTGCCTGAACGTGTAAAACCCGATCAGTTATCATCTAATTTCCCGACGTTCATTAAGAATTTTTATTACGATGCGGAAAGAGAAAGCATCGTTATGTATCTGCAGAACCTCAAGGATATCCATTTGCATTCAAGGATTGATTACGAGATCAGGCCGAACAGCAACTATTCATATATATTGGTATTATCGGTCATCGCCGTCTTTCTCCTGATCATTGCGTCGATCAATTTTATGAACCTGGCAACAGCCACCGCCGGTTCCAGGGCCAGGGAGATCGGTATACGCAAGGTGACCGGTGCCGACCGGCTGAAGCTGATCAGCCAGTTTATCGGTGAATCGCTGGTTTTAACGCTGATCGCTTTTCTCTTATCACTATTGCTTATCGAAGTCTTTCTCCCGCTGTTCAATGATTATACCGGGAAGGAAATGCGTTTCGACTACCTTCTCAATCCGGTAAGCCTGCTAAAACTCACGGGATTGTGGCTTCTGCTGGGTATCTTGTCGGGAGCCTATCCGGCCCTTTATTTATCGTCATTCAAACCCATAACCATTCTGCGAGGAGCGCAGATCAACGCTTCACGCACCGGACTGGCACGTAAAATACTGGTGGTATTCCAGTTTACAATCTCCATTGGTTTAATTGTAGGAACAGTGATGATTTTCCGCCAGGTGAATTTCCTCCGCCAGGCCGAACTGGGTTTTTATCCCGACCGGATCATCATGATGCGGATCAACCAGTCAAAGGTCGCCCGTGATTTCGAGACTTTCCGCAATGAACTCATGAAAAATCCCGACGTTGTCAATGTCACAGCGCTGGATGATATCATCGGTGAATCACATAACACGCATGAATTCTGGTTTGAAGGCATGAAGGAAAAAGAATGGCGCTTTTTCCCGGCACTTGTGGTCAGGTACGACTTTGTTGAAACCTTTGGCATCAAACTGGTTGCAGGGCGTGATTATAACCGCGAAAACAAAACTGATCCGGAAAAAGCGCTGCTGGTTAATGAAGCGCTGGTCAGGCATATGGGCTGGACCAATGAAGAAGCACTGGGGAAGAAATTTCATTCCTTAAGCGGTGACGAGAGTATTATCGGTGTTTTCAAAGATTTTCAGCCGACTTCGTTTAAGGAACCGGCCGGACCATTTATCCTGAATATGAAAGAATATCCCGGCGAGATCAATTTTTTCATGAAATATGCCGCTATCAAGACGACAGGGCATAACGATCCTGAAGTGATCCGTTACCTTGAGGAGAAATGGGGTGAGTTTGAAAAGGATAAACCTTTCGATTATTTCATATTGAAGGACGAATTAAACCGGCTCTATACCGATGAAAAGAACCTGGGGAACCTGGCTATGGCGTTCACTGTATTGATCTTATTTGTTGCCGGAATGGGGCTTTTTGGCCTGGCTTCCTTCATGGCGGAAAAGAGGACCAAGGAAATCGGGATCAGGAAAGTGATGGGGGCATCTGTGCTGAACATCCTTGTTTTACTGCAAAAAGAATTTATCGGACTGATCCTCATCGCCATGGTGATTGCCTGGCCGGTGAGCTATTACCTGGTGGATTCGTTGTTTATGCAGCAGTTTGCCATCCAGGTACCGTTCAACCTGTGGGTATTCATTCTTTCAGGAATTTTTGCCCTTTTAATTTCGATGCTGATCATCAGCTATCGCGCGGTGAAAGCATCCATGATAAATCCAGTCGATACATTGAAATATGAGTAACCTGTAATCAAATCAATCGTCTAAAAACATAAAATTTAAACAAATGATCAAGACCGTCAATTTAACCAAAGTATTCCGTACCGATGAAGTAGAAACCACAGCGCTGAACAATGTCAGCTTCACCATCAATCCCGGCGAGTTTTCAGCCATCATGGGCCCTTCGGGTTGCGGCAAATCGACCTTGCTGAACATCCTGGGACTGCTTGACAACCCTAGTGGCGGGGAATACTTTTTCAATGGATCGGAAGTTTCGAAATTCACCGAAAGGCAGCGGGCCCGGATGCGGAAAGAAAATATCGGTTTCGTGTTCCAGAATTTTAACCTGATCGATGAGCTCAATGTATTTGAAAATGTCGAGCTGCCCTTGATTTATCTGGGCCTTTCGGCTACAGAACGGAAGCAGCGGGTCAATGAAGCCCTGGAGCAGATGCAGATCACCCACCGACGGAAACATTTCCCGTTGCAGCTCTCAGGCGGACAGCAGCAGCGCGTAGCCGTAGCCCGTGCAGTGGTTGCTAATCCCAAGCTGATCCTGGCTGACGAACCGACCGGAAATCTGGATTCGGCCAATGGCGAAGAAGTGATGAACCTGCTCGAACGGTTGAACCAGCAGGGAACCACCCTGATCATTGTCACCCACTCCCAGCGTGACGCCGAATATGCGCACCGGATCATAAGACTGTTCGACGGGCAAATCGTAACGGAAAACATCAGGGCTTAAGAAATTTTGAATTTTGAATTTTAAATTTTGAATTTTGAATTATGCTGAAGAATTTCCTCATATCGGCATTCCGCAACCTATTGAGAAATAAGTTCTACACGTTTCTCAACATACTGGGGCTTTCGATAGGCCTGGCAGCATTTATTTTTATCCTGCTTTATGTAAGGGATGAGATCACCTATGACAAGCATAATCAGAAACACGGGCGGATTTATCGGATTGAATCGGATTTCAATATTTCAAACCGGCATGACCTCTTCGCGATTGTCCCGGTGCCCATGGGCCCCGCATTCAAACTTGAATTTCCTGAAGTTGAAGCCTTTGTAAGATTGACCGACGCCGGCAATGCCCTGTTCAGGTATGGGGATAAAGAATACTATGAAGAGCGCTTTTATTTTGCTGATTCAAACATAGCACAGGTATTTACGCTCCATTTTCTGGAAGGATCGCCGGAAAAAGCGCTTACCGAACCGTTTACAATGGTTTTGTCGGAAAAAGCCGCCAAAAAATATTTCGGCGATAAAGATCCGATGGGGGAAATGATTCAGACCGGTTCTGGGAAATCTTACAAAGTTACCGGTGTCATTGAAGACCAGCCGACCAATTCGCACCTTCGCTATGAAGCGCTTCTCTCGGTCACTTCCCTCGAGGAGATGATCGGAAGGGAAAATTTCAACAGTATGGAACCTATAAATTTCTGGAATATCGGGGTCTATACTTATGTGATGTTGAATGAAAATACAGATATGCAAAGCGTTGTCGATAAGTTCCCTGCGTTCTATGATAAATACATGAAACCCATAGGCGACCAGATCAATTCATCGTTTACGATGCGTTATACACCGCTGGCGAAAACACATTTTACCCAGGGGCTCGGTGCTGAACAACCTACCGGCAACATGGCCTATGTTTACATTTTCGCAGCTGTGGCATTTTTTATCCTGCTGTTGGCCACGATCAACTATATGAACATGGCAACCGCCCGATCGGCTACCCGGGCCAGGGAAGTAGGCATGCGCAAGGTGGTCGGGGCATACAGAAGCCAGATCATATCGCAGTTTCTCTCCGAATCGGTGCTGATGGCTGTTATAGCCCTCATCATTGCCATCTGTGTTGTGTTTGTCCTGCTGCCCGATTTTAACCAGCTTTCGGGTAAAGATCTCCAATTTTCACTGTTTACCCAACCGCTGATCATCTTCTCCGTACTGATGATCACTTTATTGGTCGGGCTTTTATCGGGCAGTTATCCATCGTTTTATCTTTCATCCTTCATGCCGATGACAGTGCTGAGGGGCACATTATCCAAAGCCGGGAAAAAAAGCGGGTTTCTGCGTAAACTCCTGGTCGTGATCCAGTTTTTCATCGCAATCATTATGATCATCGGAACGATCGTCGTTTCGAGCCAGCTTAGGTTTCTGAGAAATACTGACCTTGGTTTTAAGAAGGATAACCTGGTGGTGATGGAGATGCAGGATTCAACCTTCAGAACAAAAGCCCTGGCTTTTAAAAACGAATTATTGCAAAACCAGGCTATTGAGCATGTCAGCAATTGCACGGGTGTTCCCGGCCAGATTAACTGGATACAGGTTTTACGGGTGGAACGTGAGGATGAGATGAAAGAAATGGCATTGATCCTGGCCCAGACGGATTATGATTATATAAAAACGATGGGAATGGAAATTGTCCAGGGCAGAGATTTTGACCGGAACATGGGGACGGATGATTCTGCCGCAGTCCTGATCAATGAAACAGGGGTAAAGACATTGGGATGGGACGACAATCCGATCGGTAAAAAAATTGAATATGGTTTTGATCTTCAAGGAAATCCCGGCCGGACCATGAAAGTGATCGGTGTCGTGAAAGATTTTCATTTCAAATCGTTACATAATAAGATCGAGCCGTGCATTTTCTTCATCAACCCTGAACCCCGTTACCTGATGACTGTGAGGCTGAAGGAAGGCATGGAAAAGGAAGCCCTGTCTATTATTGAAGAAAAATGGAATTCATTTGCAGCCGGCCGGCCCTTTGATTTCAAATATGTCGGCCAGATCCTGGAAGAGCAGTATACCGGCGAGCACAAAATCGGGATCATTTTCAATATTGCCACGATCATCACCATATTTATCGCCCTGCTTGGATTACTGGGCCTGTCATCATTTGTTGCCGAACAACGTACCAAAGAAATCGGTATCCGGAAAATCCTGGGCGCTTCAGTCCCCAATATCCTGAAACTGCTCTATCGTGAATTTGTCGTCCTGATCCTGGTTGCCTTTATCTGTGCTGTTCCGGTGGCCTGGTGGAGGCTCGATATCTGGCTGAATGATAGTTTTATTTACCATACCAGCCTGAATTGGGTGTATTTTCTCCTTGCAGGTATTATTGCCTTTGTGGTAGGAATGGCGACAATAAGTTTCTATATCATCAGGGCAGCCACCAGTAACCCGGTGGATGCTGTGAAATGGGAATAGTGTAAAAAATATGCTGGCACATTATTTAAAGACAAGCTTTCGGAATTTCTGGCGCTACCGCGGATATACACTGATCAACTTACTGGGGCTGGCCACCGGTATCGCGACTTGCCTCATCATTTTCACGTATATATCCTATGAGCTCAGTTATGATAGATTCAACCGGAATTATGAGGATGTATACCGGGTAGCGGTGAAAGGCCGGTTTGCCGAGGATTTTTTTAATGCTGCCGTCTCCATGCCGCCATTGGCTTTGGCCTTAAAGCAGGGTTTTCCTGAAGTTATGTATTCTTCCCGGATTGATAAATTTCAGAACAACCCATTCCTGGCCTATGAGGATAAAAAGTTCTATGAAGAAGGACTTTATTTTGTCGATACCTCGTTTCTGGATATCTTCACATTTGAAATGCTGTCCGGTGACCCGGCTACGGCACTTTCAGAGCCCAACAGCCTGGTATTGACCGAAAGCATAGCCCGCAAATATTTTGGTGATGACGAACCTGTCGGAAAATTGCTCAGGCTGAACGACCAGGTCAGTATGCAGGTGACCGGTATCCTTAAGGATATTCCCGCCAATTCGCATATGAAATTCAAAATGCTTGGCTCGGTCAGTGCAATTAATGGAAGGCTGGGCCGGGAGAACTACGATAATAATTGGGGATCACTGTTCCTTTATTCGTACATCAGACTATATCCCGGAACGGACGCCAGGGCGTTCGAGGACAAGATCAGGCTTGTCATCCGGGATGCATTCGGCGAAGCGGCCGATGAATACAATATTGAGATGGTCCCGTATCTTCAGCCCGTTGCCGATATTCATCTTCATTCCAACCTGATGGCTGAAATTGAGCCCACCGGCGATATGGCCAACATTTATATCTTTTTTGTGGTGGCTGTTTTTATCCTGGTCATCGCCTGTATCAATTTCATGAACCTGTCCACAGCACGCTCTTTTAAAAGAAGCCGTGAAGTTGGTATGAGAAAAGTTTCCGGAGCCACACGCCGGCAACTGATCTGGCAATTCCTGAGCGAATCGCTGATGATCAGTTTCATTTGCATGGTGCTGGCCCTGGTGATGGTTGAAGCCTTCCTCCCATTTTTTAACCATATGACCGGACTGGATCTGGATGCTTATTTTCACAGGCCTGTGATCATCGCGGTCATTCTCATCCTGGGAATCGTTGTCGGCATTTTAGCCGGTGCTTATCCCGCCCTTGTCTTATCCTCCTTCAAGCCCATCCGGGCGATCAGGGGGGATCTCTACCAGGGCATGAAAAAGTCGGTATTCCGGAATATTCTGGTCGTTCTTCAATTCACCATTTCCATTGCAATGCTCGTAAGCACCTGGTTGATTTTCATGCAAATGGATTATATCAATCATAAAAAACTTGGTTTTGACAGCGAAAACCTGGTGATTATTCCATTGAAGTCTGATCGTGTAAAAGAAAGCGGGCAGGTACTGAAGTCGGAATTTGAAAACCTGCCTGGGGTGAATATGGTCAGCCTTACTTCGTCAATACCCGGCAGAGGCCTTGATGGAAGAGGGTATTCACCGGAGGGGATCGATAAAAAATCACCGTGGATCTTGTATATGGTGCGGGCTGATTATAATTTCACGGACGTGTTTGGCATGAAGATCAAAGAAGGGAGAAAACTTTCGAAGGACTTCGGAACGGACAGTACTGCGGTTATCATCAATGAAACCCTGGTCAAAAAACTTGGCTGGACCGAACCCATCGGCAAAAAGATCTTTGATTTCGGCCAGGGTGATAGTATCCCATCATATTTGACCGTCGTCGGCGTGGTGGAAGATTATCATTTCGAGTCGCTTCATGATGCGATAGAACCTTCAATCATCGTGCTGAACAGGGCGAATCCTGATTTTCTTGCCGTGAGGCTAAATCCGGGAAATACTGCACAAAGCGTCGAGATGCTGAAACAAAAATGGGAAGATGTGGAGTCGGCATTTCCGTTTGATTATTTTTTCATCAAGGAAGATTACCAGGAACAATACAAGTCCGAGCAAAAGATGGCCGGCCTGTTCGTCACGTTTACGATGCTGGCCATGTTCATCGCCTGCCTCGGCTTGTTTGGGCTGGCATTGTTCAGCATCGGGCAGCGTACCAAGGAGATCGGGATCAGGAAAGTACTCGGGGCTTCGGTTTCCGGCATCATGTACCGGCTTTCGCGCGAATTCAGCAAATGGATCATTATCGCCTCAGTCATTGCCTGGCCCGTGTCGTATTTTATTGTCGAAAAATGGCTGCAATCCTTTGCATACCGGATCAAAGTACTTGACTACACCTGGATTTTTATTGTTTCGGCCTTGATTGCCCTTCTCATTGCACAGATCACCATTTCTTACCATGCATACCGGGCGGCGGCAAAAAACCCGGTAGATGCGGTGAAGTGGGAGTGAGCATATAACATTGAGCATATAACATTGAACATTGATTTTTCTTTTATTTAGGCTAACTTTGACAAGTAGCGAGACAAGGTATGGCCGAAATAAGAAAAGTAACCCGTCGATGCGATCTGAAGCGGTTTGTCAGGTTTCCGTTCCAGTTATTCAAGGGAAATGAGTTTTGGGTCCCTCCGTTAAAATCAGATGAATTCAAAACCCTGAGCAAAGACCTCAATCCTGTTTTTGAATACTGCGAAGCGGAATACTGGCTGGCTATTAAGGACGGTAAGACGGTAGGACGAATAGGCGGGATCATCAATCATCATGAAGTTGCTCGATGGAACAAACGTATTGCGCGTTTCGGATGGTTTGATTTCATTGATGATGAAGAGGTTTCGCGAATGCTCGTCGAAACCGTAAAAAAGTGGGCGCTGGAAAAAGGGATGGAGTCCCTGCAGGGACCGATGGGATTTACCAATATGGATTCGGAAGGTATGCTCATGGATGGTTTCAATGAACTATCCAGCCTTTCGGCCATTTATAATTATCCATACTATCCGGATCATATGCAAAAGCTTGGATTTGAAAAGCTTGCCGACCTTGTCCAGTATGAAATCATGATCCCGGAGGAGATCCCGGAAAAGGTGGAACGCGTCACCCGGCTTGTACTGGAAAAATACAATCTTCGCCTTTTAAAACCTAATAATGTCAAGGAATTACAGCCATATATCCGGAAAATGTTCCTGTTGTACAACGAATCATTTCACGACCTGTTCGGCTTTACTGCACTGACAGAGAAACAGATCGAATACTTTACGAAAAAATACCTGAGGTTGGTCAGGCCGGAACTGATCTCCATGGTGATCAACAAAGAAGATCAGGTCGTGGGATTTGGTGTGGCCATGCCCGGAATGGGAAAAGCCATGCGAAAAGCCGGAGGACGCCTGTTGCCGTTCGGCTTCATTCACCTGATGAGGGCGATACGGCAAAATAATAGCGTGCATTTGTACCTCGTCGGTGTGCATCCGGATTACCAGGGAAAAGGATTACTGGCCCTGGTCTACCAGGAATTGCACGCAACCTTTGTCAGGCTGGGCATTAAAATTGCCCGGACCCACCCGCAGCTTGAGGATAACCTGAAAGCTGTTTCGATCTGGAAGAATTACAACAGCAGGATCTATATCCGGCGGAGAATATGGAGCATGGAAATTGCTGGTTAGTGATACATTATCTTATATTTGTAAAAGTTCACCAACTGTTCCGTTCAACAAAAAAGACTGACCGATGAAAATGAGATTTCCGCATACCTACATGATCATTTTCTCCCTGATCATTTTTGTGGCCATCCTGACCTGGATCCTACCCGGTGGTGATTATACCGAGCAGGTTCGCGACGTTGACGGAAAGCAGGTGAAAGAACTTGTTTTTCAGCCGGTAGACAGCCAGCCGCAGACCTGGCAGGTCTTCGGAGCCATGTTCAAGGGTTTTGTGCGGCAGGCCGGTATCATCGTGTTGATCCTGATGATCGGCGGTGCGTTCTGGATCATGAATTCCACCAAGGCCCTGGATGTCGGTATCATCACCTTTATCCGGTCGACCCATGGCCTGGAGCGGTACAAAGTCCTCAAAGCCGTTGGGGTCGATAACGTGATCATTGTCCTCATTATGTTGATGTTCAGTTTGTTCGGGGCGATTTTTGGCATGAGCGAAGAATCCATCGCTTTTGTGATCATCCTGGTCCCACTGGCCATCTCCATGGGTTATGATTCCATCGTCGGCGTGGCGATGTGTTACCTGGGAGCCCATATCGGGTTTGCAGGGGCCATGCTGAATCCTTTCACGATCGGGATCGCACAGGGCATTGCCGGTTTACCGCTGTTTTCCGGCCTGGAGTACCGGTTTTTCTGCTGGATCGTCATCAATATCGTCGGAATAGCTTTTGTTCTCTGGTACGCCAGAAGCATCAAGCAGGATCCAAAACGGTCGCCGGTCTATGAAGTGGATGCTTACTGGCGGGATAAGGCGGAAGGCAGTAATGACAATATTGAGTTCCATACACCGGTCTCAGCCTGGATCTCATATGGAATGACCCTTGTCGCGCTCATCCTTTTCTCCGTTTATTACCCGGTGACCGAATTGAAGCTGGGAAATGCCGCACCGTTTCATATTCCTGCTATCCCGGTTGCCACGGGGCTGTTTGCGTTGCTTGGACTGATTGCGCTTCGTAAGACCGTGCATTATTTCATCCTCATCCTGCTTTTGTTCACGATCATTTTCCTGATTATCGGCGTGATGGGTCATGGATGGTACATTATGGAGATTGCGGCGTTGTTTTTTGCCATGGGCATCGCATCAGGACTTGCCATGGGATATGGAGGCAACAAGCAGGTGAAATTATTCCTCGACGGGGCAAAGGATATTCTTTCTGCCGCACTGGTGGTGGGACTTGCCGGAGGGATCATTATTATTCTGGAAGATGGAAAGGTCATCGATACCATCTTTAACAGGATGGCATCGACTCTGCACCAGGCCGGGCAGTTGCAGGCCGTAAGCAGCATGTACGTGATACAGACCGTCATTAACCTGGTGATGACTTCCGGCTCGGCCAAGGCGGCGCTGACGATGCCGATCATGGCACCCTTCTCCGACCTGATCAACCTGTCGCGACAAGCGACGGTGATGGCTTTTCAATTCGGCGACGGGTTCACCAATATGATCACGCCAACCTCCGGGGTGCTGATCGCGGCGCTGGGAATAGCACGTATTCCATACAATAAGTGGTTACGCTGGGTTTGGCCGCTGATCCTCGTTTTCTTTATCCTTGGATTTTTATTGCTGATCCCAACGGTGACCATGAAACTGAATGGATTTTAGTGTGGAATGATTTTCCCAGTATACCAATCCATAGGATTCAATAAATCCATAGTTAAGGCGGTAGGGAATTCTCAATCACTTAAATTAAAGTAATCTCTCAACAAATCCTCCAGCATTTCGATATAGGTGACCAACTCGTCTTTTGTCAGCTTATCCTCCTCGACTTTTTCTTTCAGTTGATGAATCTTAGACATTAAGTAAATGACGATTTGTTCCTTATGGTCCATTCGATGAAATAAATTGTATTACAGATAATTATGCTTTAATACCGAATCAATTCGGAACATCTTTAAAGGTAAAAAATTTTTGAATAGCTATTTCTAATGATTGTTGTTTGTATCCGAGGCAATGATATTCGTCATCATAAAGCTGCCTGAATAATCGGATAAAAGGAGAAAGCGGTCTGGTTCAGTTTCATCAACGCTACTGGTCCATAATTGGATGTCCTGGATATCCTTATTAAAGATCAACCGGTATTTTTCATTCATATCCCGGTCATATTTTATCAGGAAATTTCCGTAAAATGTGGGGGCTGCTGGGGAATTCGATTTGACAAACTGCCCGCTGACAATGAAACCGCCATCAATCGAAGAAATGGAATTGGCATCATAAATGGGTTGAATTTTATTATGGTACAGGATATCCAGGTAACCGGAGCCAAGGAGCGATCCGGTGAACGAATATTTTTCGTAAAAGATCCGGCTGTCAGACATGCCTGTCGTTTCATAATAAGTGATCTGTTTCGGATCTTGGTCATCAATTAAAACATTTCCGGTACCATACACGTAATCCCGGATATCTAAAAATTCAGTGATTATGCCTCCCGGATAAAACTTCATGTAGAAAAGCTTGTATATTTTCCTGTCGGGATATACCGGATCATTGCCGTTTTGCCTGGTGCCCACCATTTCGATTTCAACCGGTGAAATGTAATTGAAATGAAAAACGGACGTGATGCTGTCGAAAGGCAGGTTAAACCTTCGTAATGAATCATAAGACGAATTCAGGATCATGCAAAAATAGTGGTGGTAAGAATAGTTGTAATTGCTTTCCCGTTCATAGCCAAGAAGTGCTACCTGATCCGAAGGCAATAATTGAATTTTCGTGAAGTAATTATCTGCCTGGTCCCATGAATAATATTTATCGACCAGCAGGTTCCCATCCATATCATAAACGTTTAAGATAGGATTGGCATAGATATAATTGGATTTATCTTTAACGCCTCCTGCAACGAGAAACCGGCCCCTTAGTGTATCATAGGCCACATCAAGGATTTGAGCGGTATGAGAAGTGGTGTAAATTGTTTTGATGGATTCAAATTGCCCTGACATCCGGACCTTGAGCAGTTTGGAGTCATATACGATATTTCCGCCACTGAATATGTACAGCGTCGAATCGATCAAGAAATGCTTTAAATGTCCTCCAAAGTCTATATCCTGGAAATTAGTCGGACTGATATTCACATCAGTGTACCCCAATACTGAATCTTTAACAACAGGCGGATCATCCGGGTCCTGCTCGTTACCAGGCTTGTTACAGGAAAACAGGAGATATGTCGAAATGAAAAGGAAGGCCGGAAATATCCATTTTGTTTTCATAAGAAATGAATATTAATTAATTAGCATAAAGGTATGAAAGATTAACAAGAAATCAAGAGGGAAAGGGTGTTATATTGAGATGGCATCTCAAAAATGAAAAAAATATTTCGGAAACCTTTATCAATATAGGGATATGCGAGATTGACAAAGTAAAATGAGATGCCATCTCAAGATTCATATTTCTTATTTAAAAAGGCGCTCGCACTGGATTGATATAATTAATCAGCAAGTGTAAATCGTCAGCAGAAAATTCACCAGTAAAGCTAGAATTAAAAATGTGGTTTCAAAGAAAAGCAACTTTGTTCCGGGCTGGTCAACTTTAATCGGCTGAGAGGTGGTCAATTTCATCCGGCGGGAAAAGCAAAAAAATAATATTTTCCAAATACACCGTTGTTTTAGCCCCCTAAATAATCAGACAGGATTATAGACAAAAATCTATAACATTATGCTGATGAAAAAAAGAACATTTATCCCAGAGGAGAAAGTCCGGATACTAAAGGAGGCTGCCGAGTTAGGGGTTACGGCCACCTGTGAAAAGTATGGCCTGTACCCGGCTTCCTATTATTCCTGGAAGCAGAAGATGGATCAGATGGGTGTTGAGGGATTACAGCACGGGATGACCCCTGAGCATCTTAAACGGATTCGCCAGCTTGAAAAGGAAAATCAATTATTGAAGCAGCTCTTGGCTGAAAAAGATTTGGAGGGCAGGCTCAAAGACGAGCTGATAAAAAAACAGTATGCCTTGGAGAAAAAAAGAAGATCGTGAATCGCTATATTTTCCAGGGCATGAAACGAGACACTGCTCTTGGTATAACAGGAGTGAGCAAGCACCAGTATTATTACCTGCCCAAGCCGCACAAAAGAGGCAGTCCGCCTTCTGCAACGACTTTAAAGATTGAAGGTGGGGACGTTATTCATGTTCCTAACCCAGAGGTCATAGAGCAAGTTAAGGAAATCCAGCAAGATCCCGACACCGATTACGGCTACCACAAAATGACTTATGCTTTGATGATCCTGGGCTTTGTGATCAATCACAAAAAGGTTTATCGATTGATGAAGAAGGGTCATTTGTTAAAGGACAGGTTCCAAAAAGTGCCGAGGCAGTATGCCAGGTATCGAAAGGTCATGCCCACAAGGCCATTGGAAGTGTTAGAAATGGACATCAAATTCGTTTGGACGGAAGAGCATCGCCGGCATGCTTTTGTTTTTACAGTCATCGACACCTTCACCAGGGCCATTTTGTACTACCAGAGTGCTTATCAGTTCAAGCAAGGCCAGGTTAAGAGGGCCTGGGGATACATCATCGAAAACTATTTAAAACCCTTCGACTGCCTAAATGAGAAAATCCATATTGAGGTCCGTAACGACAACGACAGCCGCTTTGCCGCAAAAACTGTCCAGCAATTCTTCGCTGAAAACCACCTCAATCAAGTATTTACACATCCTTACACCCCTCAGGAAAACGGACATATTGAAAGCTTCCACGCCATTCTTTCACAGATGCTAGCCCGTTATACCTTTTGGTCAATTGAGCAGTTGGACCAATGCTTAATTGCTTTTTATGAAAAATATATTTTTATAAGATTGCACGCTTCCACAGCATATTTGCCACCCATGGTGTTCTGGCAAAGCTGGCAGGAAGGATTAATTGAAATGAAAACCAATGAAAAATGCAGAACAATAAAATTCAAATTAAAAGCCCAATATTCACAATTATCGGGCTTTATGAGCCAGAGGGAAGTTCCTTGCTCACAGCCGACAACCCTCAATGGGTTGGAGGGTGTGTTAAAGGTAAACGAAATGACCGGGCCCGATACATTTCTACAACCATCGGTGTACTAATCGCCTTCGGTTGTTCCTTGCTGATACAAAATTATGTCGAAATCAATATCTTTGTTTAACCTTCTATAAGAAAGTCCGATTTATAGGGGGCCAGACCATAACAATTTCTTGACATTCTGGCCGGAATCTGGCGTAAAACAAAAAACCACCCAAAAGATTACGCGATTGTCAATTCGGCATTCGGCATTGTCGATTTCATTTTGCATCGAAACATTATCCATTTGACGATCGCATATTCGATTAAACATTGACAATGCCGAATCGACAACCGACAATAAAAAATGCCGCGAGTTGCGGCATTTTTTCAGGTCTCCCCGCCAGGATTCGAACCTGGGACCCATTGATTAAGAGTCAATTGCTCTACCAACTGAGCTACGGAGAGTTTTGAGGCCGCAAAAGTACTAAAATTTCTTTACATTTGTTCTGATGAAGGAAAAAGAACATCATGACGATTCAGCATTGCGGGTGAATGAAGGCATTGACCAACCTGATCCGCTTAATCCTGAAGCCGCACGCAGGTTCAGGGACTCCATACCGAAAGAGCTTGATGCAGCGAATTATGTTCAGGGCATACTCGAAGGGAACAGGGCGCTACTCAGCAAAGCCATTACCATGGTTGAAAGTTCGCTGCCAAGGCATCAGAAACTGGCCCAGGAAATTATCGCAGGATGTGTTCCCCATTCAGGAAAGTCCGTTCGTGTAGGGATCACGGGTGTGCCGGGCGTCGGAAAAAGTACCTTCATCGAAGCGCTGGGAAAACACCTTACCGCACAGGGCGATAAAATTGCCGTCCTGGCCATCGATCCCAGCAGCCGCCGCACCAAGGGCAGCATCCTGGGCGACAAAACACGCATGGAAGACCTGGCCAACGATCCCAATGCCTATATCCGGCCTTCTTCTTCAGCCGGAACGCTGGGCGGCGTGGCGAGAAACACCCGCGAATCCATCATCCTCTGCGAAGCGGCAGGTTTTAACATCATTTTCGTGGAAACAGTGGGAGTGGGGCAGTCGGAAACAGCCGTCCATTCGATGGTCGATTTTTTCCTGTTGCTGATGCTGGCCGGGGCGGGGGATGAATTGCAGGGCATCAAGCGCGGCATCATGGAAATGGCCGACGCGATCGTGATCAACAAAGCCGATGGAGACAATATAAAGAAAGCAGAACTTGCAGCAAGGGAATACAAAAACGCCCTTCACCTTTTCCCTCCTTCACCCTCTGGCTGGGCTCCATTGGTCATAACTGCTTCATCTACAGAAAAAAATGGTATCGATAAGATTTGGGAAATGGTGGAAAAGTATTTGAATTTAACGAAAAGTTCAGGCTTTTTTGATGTAAGGAGAAAAGAACAGGCGTTACAAGCGTTTACCGATACCATCGAAGAAGCGATCCGGCAGAAGTTCTATCATGACCCGCTGGTGGTTTCCCATCTTCATGCAGTTCAGCAGGATATTCTTTCCGGCAAGATCAGCCCGTATGCTGCTGCGCAGGAGTTATTCAGGATAGCACGCGGATGACGCGGATATTGCGGATTTACGCGGATTATTAAGCAAGAAGTTTTTCCAATTTGAGTTTCCACTTTTCCCAATCTGGCATTTCCTTGGCTTGAAGATCAATAAATTTTTGAGAATGGTTATGATAAACAAGATGGCAAAGTTCATGTATTATTACATATTCAATGCATCCCTTTGGGGCTTTGATTAATTCCGGGTTGAGAATGATTTTTCCTTTTGGAGTACAACTGCCCCAGCGAGTTTGCATTTTCCGTAATAGTATTGAATCCGGCTTAACATTATATTTTCTGAACCTTTCAATAAGTGGAACGGCTATTTCATTCAACCTTTTCCTGGCTTGAGAAGTATACCATTCATTTACAAAACTTTTTACTCTTGATTTATCCGTAATGTTTACTTCAAAAAATTGACCTTTCAGTCTTACTGATTCCTTTTTTAGTATAATAATTTTCAATCGGTACTGCCTTCCAAGATACAAGTGAGATTCACCACCAATGAATTGTTTATTAGATGAGATTGGATGAAAGGATAAAAATAAGTCCTGTTGTCTGATAATCCAAGGAGCTTTTTTTTGAATTTTCTCTTTGATTTTATCTAAAGATGCATCTTTAGGGGCCATTACCACAATCGTTTGATCAGGCCTTACGGTTATTCCCAGGGTTTTTCTGTCAGAATAGATGATTTGATAGGCTATTTGCCTTGAGCCAAATAGGATGGAATCTTTCATCGATTGTATCGGATTTTTGCTACGTCAACACATTTATTGGCAATTTCATCCAATTCCCCAAACGAAAGATCAAGATGGTATTTATCACGGATTTCATCAATAAGATAATCTCCGATTTCAATTAGAAGTTTTCCGGTGATGTTTGTTTTATAAGGCCAGTCGATGATTGGCTTTCCCTGGTCAAATACGGATTTTATAATGATTTCATCGATACTAACAGCAGCCTGGGTCGATAATTCCCGCAGAACTAACGGATCTTGAATTTTCACATCCAAAGACTCCCTGCAAAGGCCAAAGAAGGCTTTAGCCACATCTTTGATTTTTAGTTGCTCAGGTATATCACTATCAGTATGGTCAAGGACATTACCCTTGATTTCCTGGACTTTATTCAGATACTGCGCTTCATTGATCCTGTGAGCCTCATAATCTTCGATCGCTTCCTTCAACAATTGTGAGAACTTTTTGTAGAATGCCGGATCTTCTTCCATCTTCTCCGTGATATGTTTAGAAGTCCGGCTGGCAATCTTATCTGCTTTAGCAGCTTTTCCGATTGTGTTTTCCAGTTCCTCCTGGAACTTTTCCTGGTCGAAAATGTTTACCAGTTCTGTTATGACTTCAACTTTATCAGTGGAAATATGAGTATCAATGAGTTTTTGAATCTGGCCTTCAAATTGTTTGTAATTAATTGAATCGGAATATCTAGCTATCACTGCCAAACGAAGATTCAGAAACATTTTCAGATCATTTTTATAATTTTCAATGATTTTCTCGTCAATATTTCTGTGAAAATAAATAGAAGACAGTGCAATCTTCATGCTTTTAGCAAATGAAGCAAGTTTTTCATAGAAAATGATCCTGATTGCTTCATCCCGGAGAAGGTTCTGGTAGGCCTCCGCGTCAAGCTTATTGCTTATGGTTTTAAAAATATCCCATAATTCTGATTGTTTCTGAGGAAGTTTTGCAATTTCTTCTGTTATATTTGAAAGAGTTCCAGTAAGATCTTCAGGGTCGAATTCCTTGCAGGAAGAATATAGATTCAAGGCAGCATCGAGATTCTCAATAACGCCATAATAATCAACAATATATCCGAACTCTTTATCCGGGGCAATTCGGTTTACCCTGGCGATTGCCTGTAAAAGTTTATGATCCTGGAGGTTTCGGGTCAAGTACATTACAACATTCCTGGGCTCGTCAAATCCTGTGAGTAATTTGTCCACCACAATGATGATTTCCGGATCATCCTGGTATTTAAAGCGACTGATGATATTCTTTTCGTAGGTTCTTGGATTTCCGTGTTCTTCCATCATCTTTTTCCAGAATCTGTTAACTCTTTCTGGAGATTTTTCAAAAGCGCTTTCTTCTCCTTCTCTTTCATCAGGAGGCGAAATCAATACCTCACTGGTCACAATCTTTATTTCATCCAGAAACTCCTTATATCGGATTGCATTTATCTTTTTATCGCAAACAAGCTGACCTTTAAATGGAGTTCCTTTCCAGTCATCCCTGAAATGCAGGCTGATGTTCCAGGCTGTTGCATAGATCTTTTGCTCTGCGCTGTTGAGATGGTCGGCCTGGCTGAATTTTCTTTTGAAATCCGCTTTCTGATATTCTGTGAAAGGCTCTGAAACCAGTTCAAAAAAAGTGTCCAATGGGCTGGATTGAACTTCCTGTCTCGGTAATCTTCCTTCGTAAAGCAGAGGAACAACAGCTTTATCTTTAACGGCTTCATCAACGGTATAAGAATCAATAATACCTCCGAACTTATCTGCTGTGTTCTTGTCTTTTTTAAAGATGGGTGTGCCGGTCATGGCAATGAAACATGCATTTGGTAAGGTTCTCTGCATGTCGATGTTGAAGATGCCATATTGAGTGCGGTGTCCTTCATCCACCAGCACGAATATATCATGACTTTCAAGAGGTTTCCTGATCTTGTTCATGGCTGCCGCAAACTTATTGATGACGGTCGTCACAACCGCATCGCTCTGGCTCTCCAGTAATTCGATCAATCTCTGGCCTGTTGTGGCATTTTCGACAAATCGACCGCATTTGCGAAAGGTTTTTGTAATCTGGTCATCAAGGTCTGTCCTGTCGGTCACCAAAATAATTTTGGGATTACGAATGGATTTTTCCATGGCAATAGCCTGTGCAAGCATCACCATGGTCAATGATTTTCCACTTCCCTGGGTATGCCAGATCACTCCGCCTTTGCGCCTTCCTCCTTCAATGTTCAGAAGGCGTTTCATGGTCTTTTTAATCACGAAGAATTGCTGGTACCGGGCTACTTTTTTCTTGCCATTATCAAAAATGATGAAGTTATATATGATATCCAATAATCGGTCCTTCCTGCAGATTCCATAGAGGTATTCATCCTGGACAGATGGCAGAATGTTATCCTTTTCAAGGTTATCAAAGTACTGCCTGACATATCTGAAACGGTCCGTGAATAATTTGTTTGCCTGTTCCGGGCTTAAGGGCCTGTTTTTCAAATCTTGCAACTTTGATTTGTAGATATGTTCTTCTTCTGCAGAATTGAATTTCTCTATCCATTTCGACCAGAATTTTTCCTCTGTGGCATTGGTAGCAAAGGAAGCTTCCTGCGTTGCGATGCTTAACAGAACCTGTGAATAGGCATAAAGGTTGCGGATGCCATCTTCCTGCTGGCTGCGGAGGTGCTGGCTGATAGCCTGTTTGAGGGGATCTTTCATGTCCGGCCGTTTACACTCAATGATGCAAACCGGGATGCCATTGATAAACAGCACAATATCAGGGCGGTAATGCTCTTTGCTTGTGCTACGCATCACACTGTATTCTTCCGTAACATGGAAAACATTGTTATCCGGACTTTCCCAATCGATATAGCGAAGGGTAAAGCTTTTCTTATCCCCGTCGATGCTTTGTTCCAGGGGTTTACCCAGGGTAAGAAGGTTATAGGCGGTTTCGCAGGCTGCTATATAGCCTTCGTTCATGGGAAGTTCTTTCAGCGCCAGAATACCTTTTTCAATGTTTTCGTCGGTAAACAAGGAGGTTTTTGTTGCGCTTACCTTTATGCTATTTATCTCTTTGAGTTGTTTACGCAGGATATCATCCAGAAGAACATTTGAGGTCTTGTTTCCCCTGGCCTGCAGCGCCTCTTCCTGCGAAAGGTACTGGTAACCCAGCTTCTGCAGCAGTTGAAGGGCTGGTATCTGGCTGATGTGGTCTTCTTTGAAGGAGGGTGTGTCCATCTATGTTTATCTAAAGTCTATCTAATGTTCATCTAAAGTTTAACTAAGATCTTTTTTAGGAAAAGCATGCGATTAAAAGAACCTTAATGAATATAGAGAATTTAACTTCTATTATAGAGAATTCAATCTCTTTATCTAGCTTTTCTAACATCTTCTAATACAGCATTTTCACTAATATCTTTAATTCTAAATTAAGTATTATGGAGAATTCTATTCATAATATAGAGAATTGAAAATCTATAATCATTAGTATTTTTCACTTATAAGACTATCCATCACGTTTACCAATGGATTGTAGATGCTGTTGTAACTAAATATTATTCTTTTTTCAAGAAGTAGATCCTGACTTGCTCCTACTAGTTCTGCAACTAAATGATTTAAATCCCAAATGTCTCGGATGATTCTTGCAGTTTTTAAATAATCTGGTAAATCTCCTTTTCTGATTCCTTTTAGACATAATGCTCCTAAAACAGTTTTATCGTATCCAAAGCCAATCTCCCAAGGTACCCATGGTGACGATAGCGTTTTTGGAGAAATAACCGTCAGCATGTGACTGCTATTGATTATTCCTTTTCTTAAACAATTGACGACTCCCATGGGATTTTTCAGTTGGTTTTGAATTTTTAGATCCCGGTCATATTCATCGAAGTACACATCGATTCCTGAACCTAATAGAAAATCAGCAATCTTTTTACATGAGGCTAAATCATCATGTTGATAGCTTATAAATACACATTTTATTCCGCTTTTTTTCCTAGATTCCGAAAGAACTGCATATAATTCCGCTGCTCTATTTATTCCGGTCATTTTTCATACTCCTTATTTGAAGCAGTTTGTGTGGAACTATTTCTTAACTTCTTTAATCAATTCAAGAATTTGTTTAAGGGTTTCTTGTATATTTTTAGGTACGTTGCCATCTGAATTGGATTCCTTTTCATCTAATAATCTTGGAGATCTATGAACCTCTTTTATCGCATCAAGTATCATTCTTTGCCTTGAGGTATTTGTGTTCGAGTCTTTGCTTTCAAGTAGGTCTGAATAAGCTGTTATTGTCATAGCGACTGCTGATTTAAAAGCATATTCTTCCTGAATGTTTCTTTCTTTGACATATTGCCGAAAAACCCAAAACAATACAAACAGTGCTGGAGTAGTCTTTATTATGCTGATTCCCAATAATATCCATACATTAATATCTTGAGTGGGTTTAAAAAATTTGAAAATAATAAGTATGTAAATTATCGCTAGGATTGTTATTATAGGCACAGCCCATCTCCAAAACTTAATACTTCTATTGAGCTTATTTTGCCTGTCATCGAATTTTGAGCCCAATGATCCATCTGCTGCCATTCCAGTTAATCTGACTATATCTTCCTTCTTGCCATTTATGAAATCATGAAGTTTATTGCTTTCGTTTAATTTTTCTTCTGTTAAATTCAAATTTTGGCTAACTTTTTCTGCGAATTCTCCATTCTGTTTTTGAAATTCTTCAAATTTGCTTTTTTCATCGGTAATTAAAAGACTTACATCTGTGAGCTTTTGCTTAACCTGGTCTAAGATATTTTCAATCTGCTGATTAAGCTTCTGACTTTGAAGTAGAATCTCGGAAATTGCTTTAGCATCCTGGTTTGCTTTTTGCAGATTATTAGTAATCTGGGTTAGTTCATTCTGTTTTTGTTTAATGAATTCATTTAAGCTGGCTTTTTGAGTGTCCACTTCGGTTGCTTTAATGGATAGCATTGAAATAAATTCCTCAACTCTTTTTGTCAGCAAATCAATTATTTCGGATTTTTCCTTAACTTCTTTTTCACTGGTACTATGTACTTTAAATTGTGAAAGGTGCCAGAATCCAAAATAATATTCATAAGTAATTAATTGATTTAGTGGATTTTCTATATTGTTTATCCTGTTTTGCGATAAAAAATTCACTAATTCATTTATCGTGTTGGACAAATTAATGCCAGCAATTGGCTGCGCTGATCCCTGGATAGGATAGAAATAATAATTTTCACTTTTCAGTTCTTCTTTAAGCTGCCTTATTGCCCTGTTAAGAAAATTTATAAAATTTTTAACCGGATATCTGCCGATGGATACGGAGTTTAAATCAACACTATCCTTGAAGAATTCGGCAACTTTTTCTGAAACATTGTAGGTTTCAATGGTTGCAATCCTTTCTAAAAGCATGTCACGTTCTTCTATTTTCATAAAAATTTGATTTATTGGTTAATAAATAATTTTTATCTTACCAGTCATTAGCATTTGCATCAACCCACTTTCTTGCTCCTTCAACCGTTCAAGTTTTACCTTCAACAATTTCAACTCATTATCAGCCGATTAATTAAATTTTGCAATGTCAAGTTGCCCTGGCCTTATTGTTCTAATGATAAGTTGTAATATAATTCGAGTTAAGCTATTCCTTTCCATATTTCGATAAATGACTTTGCTTCTCCTTGCAGTAATGGCATTAGTTCTAAGCCTGAATCCTTTTGTATGTAATGTTTAGATTTCCTGATATCAAGGATGGAAAATTTCGCTTCTTCAATTTTAACTTTGCTTCTTAATTCATTTTCCATCAAGGTCAAGATTTGGTCTATTTGGTACCTGGTAATTTTATCCTCTTTGAAATATAATTTTATAATGTAAATGTCATCGCCGATTTTCAATCCAAGTTCAGGGTTTATCTTTATTTCAAGTTCTCCAATTTTCCATATTTTGTTTGGAGGTTTAAACCACAATGGTTTTTTTCTACCCCAAAATCTCTTATACCCTTCTATTATTTGAGGATATGCTTTTTTCTTTTTCTCGTCAGATATAGAACTTAAAAGGTTATCAAGCTCACTTTTATCTTGCTCAAGCTGATGAACAGATTGTATTTTCTCTCTGACCATCTTGTAAAAGTCTGCATAGGGTTCATACTCCGGACGATTTTTAATTTGTCTCACGTGAGTTAGTTTGAGATTACCAGTTTTATTGACAAAATCAATAAAATCGGTTAATGAAATTTCAATTCTTGAGGTTGGCATAATTATTTCTTTTATTTGATTTTCAATTATAAGACATTTTCGCCTTTAATCTTTTGACTTGCAGAAGGCTGTGTTTTTATATGAACACTGAGTTCAAACTGGATCCTGCTATAATTGCTAGCCAGATTTGACTTTTCCCCTTCTCCTCCAACACTTATTAAGTTAGCCACAGTTATTTTCCCACCTAATCCTTTCTTATCGGTTTCGGTCGTTGAGACGGCAATATCATATTTGATGACTTTGTAATAATTGTCGCTAATTCCTTCTCCGAGTTTTTTCTCATTAATTTCTTTTTGAGCTTCTCTTACTCCTTCTGAAAGTTGAAGGATTGATTCTTTAACAAATTCTTTAAGGTCCATATTATTAGTGATTTAATCTTTTGTGTCCAGTTAACAAAACCTGCATCAACCCTTTCTTCTGCTCCCGCAATTTTTCCGCCTTAGCCTTAAGCAGACTGATTTCTTTATCTGCCACTTGCAAAACCTTGGCAATTGCCTTTTGCTCCTCAAATGATGGTACTATAACTTTCAAAGAAAAAAAATCAGAGGGAGTAACATTCAATAACCCATGGGCACGACCTCCTTCGTGGGCAATTTTAGTTAAACCTTTGTCAAGCAGGTTTGCCTCGAAGAATTGTTCAAAAAATTCAGGACTAGTTTGCTTTGCATCCTTAACTCCAAAACAGATGTAAAGCGTTGTTACAACTGCTTTATCAAAATCGTTAAGCCTCTTGGTCGCTCCCCAGGGATATCCATTAGAATAGCTTTTATTGTAACAGAATTCTCCTTTCTCAACTAAGAAATAGTCATCTGTGATTTCACTTGCGATGTTTTTGTTGAAAAAATCCGTTTGCTTTAGAAAGCCACGTTGAGCAGAAATGGTAACTACAGTTGTATTCCCTTCTGCATTTCTTCTTGTAACTCTATCAAATAAATCCAGTAGTTTATGCTCTTTCCACTTCCCCTCAAACCCATTTAATCTCTTATTTCCCGTTAGCAGCGTCTGCATCAACCATTTTTTCCGGAGTTCTTTCTGTGAGATAATTTTTTCGGTAGATTGGATGGCGGTATCCCAGGTTGAAAGGCAGGTGGCGATTGATTTCTGTTCGGGGAGGGGAGGGAGGACGATATTCAGCTTTCTGACATCAGAAGAATTGATAGCAGGATAGTTAGAACCAACTAATAATTGATAAAACTGTTTTGAAATTGCTCCACTGAAAAGATATTGGAACAAATATTCATTACTGCATTTTTTAGCTGTTAAAACTGCAAATCCTGTAGAAGCAATCAAGTTGCTGACATTTTCTCGAATTAAAGTAAACCCCTGAAGATAAGGGCGAACAGTTGACATTAAGACATCACCCTTTCTCACAATTCTTCTAGCTCTGGACGGAGCTGTACTGAAAATTTGTATGCTTGTTTCTATTTTATTATCCTCACTGTCAACATCTGACAATGAAATGTATTCAAATTTATAGTCAGGTGAGGTTTTTGCATTTAAACTTACTTTATCAATATCAACTACATCCTCAATATGTACCAATATCCAATTTTTAGGTATGTCATGTTTTATTTCCACTTTAGAGGATTGTTTATTCTGTTCCATTAAGCAGTAAGATTGAAGGATTTTAGCAGTTGGTTAAAAACAACTTGCATATCCTGATCGCCAAATCCGTTCTTTTTTAGGATTGCTGGATCTGGTAAATCATCTTTTATAGCATCAACAAATTCTTGAAGTGTTCCCTTAACTGAACCAGGCAGTTCGAAACTATCTGCAGGGCTTAAAAGCAAGACTAATCTAATAACATCATACTTATGTTTTAAAATGTTTTTTTCGCTTACCGGATGCCCCGCTTCTCTTAATTCTTTATTCTTAAGAAAAGCAAGTGATTTCAGGCAGATTAAGGTGTGCGGTCGTGCCAAATGAATGCCATCATTGCTTTCACTGTTTTGTAAAGTGAACTTATAATATTCTTCATCCAATAAAATAGCGGATAAGCTGGACAGCCCCTCTTCAGCAGGAATTGGTGTGAGGTGTGCGCCTTCTTCTATTTCAACAATATCAGGTACCCGGCAAAATAACTCAATCTGCTTTGGGAAATCTTTATTCATTGGATCACGAAAACGGTAACAATTTCTTTTTTCTTGTTCTTTCTGCTTTTCCTGATAGTCACCTTCTTTTATAAATTCCCAGAACTTTATAAAGAATTCGGGAGAAAGTGCTTCAATAATCAGGATAATATCAATATCATCGGTTGCTCGTGGGATAAATCCAGCATCTTCTAAAATAATATCACATGCGGTGCCTCCAATTAACAAGTAGCAATCCTGGTAATCTTTAAAATATTCCCGAAAAATGTCTAATCCAACGACCATATATATTTCTCTTTTATTTGTTCTATAGCCATTTCAATGCGCTCATCCCTTATATCCTTTAAGCTTAAATATAATGAAAGAGGGTCAACAGCCGACATATCATTATACAACTCATCAACAAGTTCGGCAGGATTGTATTTCCACACCTCCAGGCAATATTTGCCTTCCTGTGAATTGGCATTTATCAGCTTATTGCGATTTCTTAACTCATAAAATTTCTCCTTCTCAATGGCAAAATATTCCTGGCGGCTTGGGTTTATATTGCTATATTCCGGTAAAGCTGATTCATTTGAATACAACATAAAAACGCCTTCTGGCTTTTCATCCACAAACACTCTTTTTATTACTGGATTTACCAGAATATTTCTTTCTTCGGCTTCTTTCCAAAGTTCTGCCTTCCTTAATTCAAAGTGTATATATTTTTCTTTAATGCCTTCTATTTCAACTAATTCATGATATAAGAGGTTGTTTATTGCTTTTGTAACTCCCATTGGTGTGTAATTCAACTTCTGTGCTATTTCCTTGAATGATAATCTTTCTATCCCTTTGGTTCCTTCTTTATTTAATAAATGATAGAATAAAAGGAATTGGGCTGATGGGAGGAGTGCTTCTTTTTTTCTCTTTCTATTGGAATTATTATAGCTTTCCCTGAGATCTACAAATAATTCTGGTAGATAAAGTTGTTTCCCGGGTACGATGAAATTGATGCCCCGTTCTATTAGTCTCTTGCGTTTAACAGCCATTATTTCATCCATAAGCAATATCACCGGTTTCAATAAAGACTCCTTCAGAAGTTCAATATGTTTATCTATCTGTATTATACTGAATGCTTCAATATCTTTTGGCTCTATCAATATCAATTCTTTTTTAAATAGTGATATATAATAAAAAAGGTAGGTTTCACTTAGGAACAATGGCAGGTTTCTTAAGTCTGACTTCTGGATCTTCTTTACCTCTATTTCTATCCCTAATATATCCGCTATGTATTTTTCAAGCTGTTTCATGTCAATTAAGCTTATAAACTAGAAAACGATTGATAAACCTCATTGGTTTATTGTACAAAAATAGGTTTATTATATTGAAAATCATAGTTCAATACATTTATTTGCTCTAAATGATGTATGTTCATTAAGTTTAACATATCCCAATTGGTTTGTTGCCATCATTGTATCTCCAATTGTGAAATCATGGGTATTATTATGATGATGTCCATATATCCAATAATCAGGTCCATCAACAGAAATCAGATCGTATAACTCAACAGCGAAAGCTTCATTCAAAGCGCTTCTTGAATATTTTTCAGGATAATTCTTGAATGTTGGTACATGATGAGTTACCACTACTGTTCTCTTCACATCATCTTTATTTAATTCTTTAATCAGAAAAGCTTTACTTTCTTCATGAAAAATATTGAACTGATTTGAAGAAAATCTTTCTCCTTTATATTTGATTACCTGAAAGTCACTGATCTGATGTTCAATTTTCCATCCGGCGACAGGGCTGATCGAAGACCATAAAGTTGAGAAAACTAATTTTAAATCTTTATATATCAATGATATATTATTAACCAGGAATACATTTTCAGTAATTTTCTCACATAGCACACCGCATTTATCGTCCAGATCATAATAATAGTATTCATGATTGCCTGGAACCCAGTATGTTATTAGGAAATGATCTGAAATATAACTAAAGAAATCCTTATGTTTATCCAATATCGCAAAGGGCACGATATCGCCCGCCAGAATTAATGCTTCACCTTCAGGTAACAAAGGATTCAATTCTAAGAAAGCCTTGTTCTGAGGAAATTCCAGATGTAAGTCCGATGCGATTTGAATTTTCATCTCACACCCCCAATTCCTTCAAATATTTCGCCATCTCTTCCTGCACCAGCTTCAGCTCACCTTCCAGTTCTTCGATTCTTTTTTGCACAGCCGCAATGTCAACTTCCGGTTCTTCCTCAAACGTATCTACGTAGCGCGGGATATTGAGGTTGAATTCGTTTTCCCGGATTTCGTCGAGCGGCGCGACGTAGCTGAATTTATCTTCCACCACGCCAGGATTTAGCTTGCCGGCATTGAAATCACGGTAGGTTTGCACAATATGGTCAATATCAATAGATCGAAGTTTATTCTGGTTTTTTCCGCTTTCAAACAGTTTGCTGGCATCGATGAAAAGCACGTTGGTATTGGATCCTTTGCCTTTATTGAACACCATAATTGCAGCGGGAATACCGGTACCAAAGAACAGGTTGGATGGCAAGCCAATAACTGCTTCCAGCAAGTTCTCTTCAATTGTCCTTTGCCGAATCCTTCCTTCGCTGGCTCCCCTGAATAATACGCCGTGGGGCACAACTACACCTACTTTTCCCTTTCCTTCATAAGTTGTTTCGATCATGTGCGTAATGAAAGCCCAATCGCCCTTGCTTTTCGGCGGAATACCGCGCCAGAAGCGGTTGTATTTGTCGGCCTCGGGATCGAAGTTGTCGCTGGCCTTGTTTTCTTCCTTATCATCTACTTTTCCCCATTTATCCAGCGAAAAAGGAGGATTTGCCACTACGGTATCGAACTTCATCAGCGCATCGCCTTCTTTCAACTTCGGATTCCGAATCGTATCACCCCAGCGGATTGTCGCATTATCAAAACCATGAAGGAACATATTCATGACGGCAAGGGCCCATGTACTGCCATTTGCCTCCTGGCCAAATAAAGAAAAGTTTTCCGAACCCACTTCCAGTCCTGCTTTTATCAGTAATGAGCCGGAACCGCAGGTCGGATCACAAATCCTGGATCCGGAAGCGGATTTTGTCAGTTTGGCCAGCAAGGTTGAAACCTCGCCTGGAGTAAAGAACTCCCCGGCTTTTTTCCCGGCATCGCTGGCAAAGTTGGAAATCAGGAATTCATAAGCGCCCCCAATGATGTCATTTCCACCAAGATGCGAAGGGCGGAGGTCCAGCTCTTCTTTATTGAAATCCAGTAAAAGGTTTTTAAGGCGGGTATTTTTATCCTTAGGTTCGCCCAGTTTGCTGCTGTTAAAGTCGATATTCTGGAAAATCCCCGCTCCATCTTCGCTGTATAGTTTTTCACGGTTCGCCTCTTCAAGGTCATTCAGGGCAATGTTGATCAATTCCCCGATATTGGAATCATTACGGTGATCGAACAGGTATTTGAAGTGACTGTTTTGAGGGACCACGAAACGCTCGTGTAGCATAGCCCGTTTTGCCCGTTCTTCATCTCCATTATATTTAGTAAGGTAAACTTCCATTTTATCATCATGGACATCGCTCAGGTATTTGATAAACAACATGGTAAGTACATAATCCTTGTAAACACTTGGATCTATGGTTCCGCGGAAAGTATCACAAGCATTCCAGACCGCGTCGTTGATGTCTTTTTGGGTGATCTTCTTTGACATTTTATTTATTTAATGCTTTAATAATCTGTTTATTAATTAGTTGATCTTTAGAAGTTACAATTTGCTGAATTAGATATTTTTCTCTTTTTCTAAGATCTGAAATCTTCAGAATCTTTAGCTGGATTTGCAAAGAAGGAATTGGAATTTCCATCTCCATTAAAAAAGCCTTTGAGATAGAAGCCATGGCTGTTCCATACGCATTTGCTTTTAAAAAAGCCTGTGTATCTGGGTGATTCATGAACCAGGCAAGATATTCAGGTAATACGGTTTCATCCTGTAAGCGTATAACAAAAAATGAAGTTGATGCCACCGCAGGCACGTTATGTATCTCATATACTGCCGCAAAATTTTTTGCACCTTTAGCTGCAAAGAGAACATCACCGGGTAATAAGAGGTGTTTTATACTTACATATGAATAAAATAGATCCGGATGTAGTTTAGCAATTAAATTTCCGTTTTCATCAAAATGTTTTGCCTGTAAATAAACAACATCACCTTCTCCTCTTGGTTTTGCGAAGACCCCAGTTTGAATTGTGGCAATATTTCCTAATTTCTGTTTCAAAATACCTAAGTAATCAGCGTACAAAAATATAAAATAATATGCAAATGTTTAGGGTTGTTAATAAAAAAGTAAGTAGAGGATATACAAAATAAATATGAGATCAATTATTGAAGGCTTTTTATGAAATTAATTCTGAAAATAGTGATTATATTTACATTTTATTAAAGATCATTTAAATGAAGGAAGTTTTCAAACCCGCGGATATTATGCCCTTTGGAAAAAACAAAGGCCTTGAATTAAGCATAATATACAAATATCAGCCAAATTATATAGAATGGCTGATTTTTAACACTGATTATATGGTCTTCGACCTGGAAGCATTTGAAAATTTGCCTAATCCAAAGCCCTATGCTATTGGAGCAGTAAGCGGTTCTCAAGAAAGAAGAAGGATTCTTGACAGCAATAAATCATTAATAGATAAGTATATTTTAACAGATAATGTTAATATGCTTATTGATGTCAGACAAATAATGAGAATGGAGCAAGAAAATCCTTCCGAATTAGAAGAAATTAATTTCAAATTTTCTCATGAAGCAAAAAAGGTGAATGAGAGTAAAATCAAGCAATAAGCAACATTACTTCTCGAAATATTTACGACCCCAGCAATGTCTTCGGTCTTAAAGAAACTTCATCAATAACATATAAGAAACTAATTCCAACTTTCAATGGCACGCTGATTTACGCGGATCCGCCGGTGGGTGACCAAGTTGCGACGGATGACCGCGGATTATTTTTGAATTTTGAATTTCTATTTTTGGTATTTGTTTGGAATTTGGTGCTTGGAATTTGGAATTTAGCACCCGATATACCTCGAAATCACCAGCCGCTGAATCTCAGACGTACCTTCGCCAATTTGCAGCAGCCTTTGGTCGCGGTAATGTTTTTCGATATCGTAGTCTTTCATCAGCCCGTAGCCACCATGGATCTGTAAAGCCTCGTCGGCCACTTCGCGCGCAATTTCGGAGCAATACAGCTTCGACATGGCCGCTTCCTTCATGAATGGCTTGCCGTTGTCCTTCAGCCAGCAGGCTTTATAGAGCAGGTTGCGGGCCAGCTCAATCTTAGTCGCCATGTCGGCCAGTTTGAATGCGGTTACCTGGAATTTCACGATGGGCTGCCCGAACTGCTTCCTTTCTTTCGCGTAACTCATGGCCAGCTCAAAAGCACCCTGGGCCAGGCCCAATCCCATGGCAGCGATCGAAAGCCGCCCGCTGTCGAGCGTGCTGAGCATGATATGCGAGCCTTCCCCGACTTTACCCAGCAAATGATCTTCCGGCACACGGCAGTTGTCGAAGAAAAGTTCGGCGGTGTCGGAGGCCCGCCAGAGCATTTTGCCATGCATACTGCGACGTGTAAATCCGGGCGTGTCTTTCTCAACGATGATGCAGGTATACTCTTTCTTGCCGTCTTTTTCACCCGTAACAGCCTGTACTGTCGAGCCAACGGAGATATCCACCGATCCGTTGGTGATGAATATTTTCGAACCATCGATCACCCATTGTCCATTTTCAAGATGGGCTTTTGTTTTGGTACCCCGTGAATCGGAACCGGCGTCAGGCTCCGTAAGCCCGAAGCCCCAAAGCGCTTCTCCGGTGCAAAGCGGAGGCAGGTACTTCTTCTTTTGTTCTTCGGTACCATAATAGAAAAGAGGCCCGATGCCCAGTGAATTATGCGCAGCCAGGGTAGCTGCCTGCGAACTGTCGATCCGGGCAATCTCCTCCACGGCAATGATGTAGGAAAGATAATCAAGCCCCTGACCGCCGTACTGCTCGGGCAGGTACATGCCAAACAGGCCCAGCTCGCCCATTTTCCGGGTCAGATCATGTGAAAATTCAGCTTTATCATCAAGCTCTTTGCAAACGGGTTTAATCTCCCGCTCGGCAAAATCACGAACGGTTTCCCGGATCAGGTTTTGTTCTTCAGATAGGTCGTAGTTCATATTCATAAGGTTTACTAAGCGTTCCTTTGCGAAACTCTGCGTAATAGCTAAAGATTTTTCACGCAAAGTTTCGCAAAGACGACGCAGAGTTACGCAAAGTTATTTAAATCAATCATTTCATGATTACCAGACTGGTATTTGAATTCACCATATCACCAACTTTCACATTGATCTCTTCCACAATCCCATCAGCCGGTGCGGAAATATAATTCTCCATTTTCATTGCTTCTACGATCAATAATGTTTGTCCCCTTTTCACCTTTTCCCCTTTTTCCACGTTGATCTTGATCACTTTTCCCGGCATCGGAGAAATGATCTTCCCGTCGTGCTTGCCGCCCGAGTGGTCCATGCTCCCCAGGATCGCCTGGTTGCCATACAATGTATCGTCCCTTTTTATGGAATAAATAGATCCTTTATAACTGACATAGCCGGTTCCTTGTTCATCTGTGGAAATATAAAATTCCACCTGTTTTCCATCCAGGATCATTTCCAGGTAACCTTCACTGCATATCCTGATCCGGGCTTCATGTAATTCTCCTTCCACAGAAAGGGTATAAATTTCATTTTTAATATTGACAATTTCAAATTTAAAAGCCTGATCTTCAACAGTACCGCTTAATTCCATCGAATCACGCCAGTAACTGATATACGTCCAGATATTATTTTCCGGCCCCTGAACTTCTTCTCTCTTACAATTGAAATCATGGAGAAAATAGGCGAGCCCGGGAATATAATACGGTACGGTTCCTTTTTCGGCCTGCATGGCGGCCACCAGATCGGCCGTATGTTCGTCGCAATATTTGGTCGATATCTTATTGGTGATATAGGCATCATGTTTCAGCAGATGCTTCAGGTAGCCGATATTTGTCCGGATGCCATGGATAATGAACTCATCCAGGGCTTTGATCATTTTATGGCGGGCTGATTCGCGGTCAAAATCCCAGGTGATCAGCTTACAAAGCAGGGGATCATAAAAGCTGTGGATTGTCGTAGCCTGGCTGATCCCGGTATCAAGGCGGATGCCATCTCCTTCGGGTTCAAGATAATACGACATTTCGCCCGGTGAAGGAAGGAAATTATTGGCCGGATCTTCGGCATAAATACGGCATTCGATGGCATGACCGCTTTGCAGAACAGACCATTGCTCAATATCAAGTTCTTTACCGGCAGCGATATAAATCTGTTCTTTGACGATATCAATTCCCGTGACCATTTCAGTGACCGGATGTTCGACCTGCACGCGGGTATTCATCTCGAGAAAATAGAATTTCAGGTCCTGATCTACCAGGAATTCAACGGTTCCGGCATTGTTGTAACCAATTGTTTTCGCAATCTTAACGGCGGTTTCGCCCATTTTTTCCCTGATTTCATCCGTCAGGGTAGGCGAGGGCGATTCTTCGATGATTTTCTGGTGCCGGCGCTGAATGGAGCACTCCCTTTCAAAAAGGTGGATAACGTTTCCGTAATTATCACCCAGTACCTGGATTTCGATATGCCTCGGATCTTCAATGTATTTTTCGATGAAAACTGTTCCGTCACCGAAGTAGGATTTTGCTTCACGGCTTGTGCTTTCGAGGAGTTCGGCAAGATTAGCCGTATCGTGCACAATACGCATGCCTTTACCACCGCCGCCTGCTGCAGCTTTGATCATGATGGGGAGCGGTATTTCGGAAGCTTTTTTCAGGAGTGTCGCCACATCACCGGTAATGCCGGCCGTTATCGGTATTCCTGAATCTTTCAGGGCTTCCCTGGATTCGATCTTATTGCCCATCAGCTTCATAGCGCGTGAGTTTGGACCGATAAAAACGATCCCTGCATCGTCACAGGCCTGCACAAACCGGGCGTTTTCCGAAAGAAAGCCATAACCGGGATGGATGGCTTCAGCACCGCATTGCTTTGCAATCGAAATGATCTTTTCGATATTCAGGTAGCTTTCGGCCAGGTCGTTGCTTCCGAGACCGTATGCTTCATCAGCCATCAGGACATGAAGCGCATGTGCGTCTGCTTCCGAAAATATCGCCACAGCACGTATATCCAGGTCCTGCACGGCACGGATCACCCTAACGGCGATTTCACCGCGGTTGGCAACAAGTATCTTGCTAAATAAATTCATAAAAGAGATATCAAATTTGATTTACTGCCTCAGCCCCCTCCCCAACCCCTCCCCCAATTGGGGGAGGGGATAAAGGGGTAGGGGTTAAATCCAGTTTGGTTTTCTTTTCTCAAGAAACGCGGCCATTCCTTCCTGTCCTTCTTCGGAGGCACGGATTTCTGCAATCATGCGGGCCGTCGATTCAAGGGCTTGTTCCAGCGTTTCTTTATTGCTGATGTTGAAAATCAGGTTTTTACAATGTGACATGGCTTTCGGGCCGCTGGTGCGCAGCAGGTCGATAACTGAATTCACATGGGCTTCCAGCTCTTCAGCCGGAAGCGATTTGTTGACAAGACGGAAGTGTTCCGCTTCCCTGCCCTTGATCCTTCGCCCGGTCAGCATAAGCTCGCGTGAGCCATATTCCCCGACCCGTTTGGTGACATAGGGTGAGATACAGGCCGGGACTACGCCGATTTTAACCTCGCTCAGCGAAAAAGTCGTGTTATCTTCGGCATAAACGAAATCACATGATGCCAGGAGCCCGTTGGCACCGCCGATTGCAGCGCCGTGAACCACAGCGATTGTCGGTTTTTTGCAGGTATAAATTGCAAAGAAGCATTTCGACAGGTTCAGGCTTTCCATGAAATTTTGCTCAAATGTATATTGCGCTACGCCCCGCATCCAGTTCAGGTCGGCCCCGGCGCAGAATGATTTACCCCGTCCTCGCAACACAACGATCCGGATTTCATCCATGAAGTTGACTGCATCAATACAATCGATCAGTTCCTGGATCATAACTTCATTAAACGCATTATGAATTTCAGGACGGTTAAGCCAGATGACCGCCAGGTCAGCTTTTATTTCAAGTTCTATGGTTTTAAAATCGGGCATTTTGAATAATTAAAAATTAGAAATTAAAAATTAAAAATAAATGATTTGAACTTTTGACTTTGCATTTTGAACTTTGCAAGGTGGTTTATAGTTACAAATATCGCAATTTGGTTTAAATAAACCAATTAATCATTATTCGTCATCTTAAGGATGAGTTCAAGCAATTCTTCATCCTTGTTCTCATCGATGTTAAAAATATAAACATCACCAACATTCCATTTCCGCGCCACTTGCCTGACCAATGACTTTCTCACGATCCAGATCATCGGGACCGGCTTTTCACGGCAGATTGTTTCGATGAACTGGTTCCAGCCCGAGTCATTTAATTCCAAAGGTCCCACTTCATCGATGATTAGAATGTCGGTTCCGGCTTCCACTTGTTGCCACAACAGCTCGCTTTCATGTTGAAATGCAGAAGGATCAAAATAGTAATGACTTTGTTTTATCCAGCCCTCCTGATAAAGATTACGTGAAATGACCAGTTGTTGGCTTGTCAGGAGATCAACCAGATCAAAACCGATCCTTTGATTATTCTCATGGACTCCCAATGAAAAAAAACCCGCGGTCTTAATTCCTTTTGCCTTGAGCTGGCTTTGCAGCGACATGGCAAATGTGGTTTTCCCCTGTCCGACATCACCGGTGAGGATAATCACCTGCGACCTTTTATTGTGGTTGCTTTCGAATTGTTTGAGCAGGATTTCCGATTGCTTTAACAGGGTGGATAGGACCGATAACCGGTTTTTAAAGAATTCCTTTGATTTGGGTAGCAATGAAATGATGCCCGGGAGTGCTGAAAAGGCCAGGTTCAGTGATTGATACAGACTTGAGAATCCTTTATTATAAAGTACCGACTTAATCAATGGATTTTTGAGTTCAGTGGATATCGCTGTAAATCCGACCATGATAATAAAGGCCCGGAGGTTCATTTTCAAACCTACGATCATTCCTTTCACACTGAAATAGTTTCCTGAGGAATAGCCCTCAAGCAGAAATGCGGCAAGAAGGGTGATCAGTATGAATTGAATCCAGAAGGATACTTTTTTCAGATAGCGGAGGTTTCTTCTGTACCAGTAAATGCAACCGGCCATATAAAGGATACTGGCGGGCAGGTACAGGTACAAATTATCTTTATTCATGAGCCAGAGGCAAATAACAACAGCCCCGAGGTGGCTGAACAGCAACGTCATCGAATATTTTCTTTTTTCCGATATTGAAAAAAGCCGGTTGCCTTTCTCGAGTGCAATCATTTCATTGAATTCCGGTCGGAATGAATGCTTAAGGTAGCGCTGGCCTGCCAGGTAACCAAGAACTGAAGCAATGATTCCGGCAGTAAAATAGATCAGGGCGAGCAGCACGATCAATGTGACCGGATCCAGGCCGGTAATCCGGAGTTGTTTCACAGCGTAATTGTATAATCCTTCAAGGATCCTGACCAGATCCATTCCATAGAGGATCAGAAGGCTGATGACTTTATGCAGCAAAGCACTCAGGACAGCCAAACCGCCTGCAAGAACATAGCTGATCAGGTTTCTTCCCAGCAACCCGATCATGATGCTGAGAATCAGGGCTTCGGTCATGATCCCGATCATAGGTCCAAGAATGACCGCACTGGGCGACAGTGATTTCATCAAGGCACATATCAGGCCGGCCCGCCATACCAGTCCTTTTTCGCGCCAGATTTGAACATAGGCAATGACGAGGAAAACGCTGGCAAAAGACAATGTAGTCCCTGAAAATGGTACTTTCAGATTATGCAGAAAACTTCCGACAATGATCTCAAAGGAGGCCCATAGGCTTCCCATCACCGCAGCTTTCAGCCAGGTAGGACTTAACGGTTTATAAGAAATGATCTGCAAGAGTATGTGAATAAAATTCCCTCATGATATCCATTCCTTCTCCCTGGTCTTTACATCCTGAATACTCCGTATTTGGTATCCGGGAATTTGCAGTTCAGCGATGCAGCAATTCCCATGGCAATATATTTTCGCGTATCGACCGGATCGATAATGCCATCGTCCCATAAGCGCGAGGTGCTGAAATATGGCGATCCTTCCTCATCGTATTTTTTCAAGATCTCAGCCCGGAGTTTTTCTCTTTCTTCCGGGTTCATGGTTTCGCCCTGGGCTTTCAGCTGCTCTTCCTTAACCTGGATCAGCACATCTGAAGCTTGCTCACCGCCCATGACCGAGATGCGTGAATTGGGCCACATGAACAGCAACCTGGGATCATAGCCTCTTCCGGCCATCGCATAATTGCCGGCGCCGAACGAACCGCCGAAAACGACGGTGAATTTAGGCACCTCAGCATTGGCCACGGCATGGACGAACTTTGCGCCATCCTTGGCTATACCTCCATGTTCGTATTGTTTCCCGACAATAAACCCTGTAATATTCTGCAGGAACAGAATAGGAACCTTACGGGAAGTGCATAATTCAATAAAGTGGGCTCCTTTCAGGGAGGATTCGGAAAACAAGACGCCATTATTGGCCAGGATACCTACCGGGTAGCCCATGATATTGGCAAAGCCGGTGATCAGCGTGGGTGCATATCTTGACTTGAATTCCTGGAACCTGCTCCCATCCACGATACGGGCAATAATTTCTCGTGAATTGACCGGTTTTTTAAAGTCGATGGGTGCTATGCCGTACAGTTCTTCGGGATCATAATAAGGTTCCTCGATTGGAGACGTATTGAGGATTTGTTTTTCTTTTTTCTCGAGGGTCTGAAAAATATTCCGGACAATTTGGATGGCATGCCGGTCATTTTCGGCCAGGTGATCAGCCACACCCGAGATTGCTGTGTGCACGTAAGCACCTCCCAGTTCTTCCGGCGACACCACTTCGCCTGTGGCTGCTTTCACCAATGGCGGTCCGCCTATATATATTGTGCCCTGTTCCTTGACGATGATGGTTTCGTCGCTCATCGCTGGCACATAAGCTCCGCCGGCTGTGCAGAAGCCCATTACGCAGGCTATCTGTGGAACTCCCATGGCGCTGAGCCTCGCCTGGTTGTAGAAAAAACGTCCGAAATGGAACCGGTCGGCAAAAACCTTGGATTGTTCGGGAAGAAAGATACCACCGGAGTCGACCATGTAAACGCACGGTAAATGGTTGTCCATGGCGATTTGTTGTGCCCTGACATGCTTGGTAATGGTTTCTTTGACATAGGTTCCTCCCTTGACCGTCGCGTCATTGGCAATGATCAGGGCTTCCCTGCCTTCAATGACGCCGATCCCGGTAATGATGCCTGCGGAAGGAAACTGGTTATCGTATTCACCGTAGGCTGCGAGTGGCGAAAGCTCCAGGAAAGGGGTGTTTGGATCGAGCAGAAGGTCGATTCGCTCACGGGCCAGCAGTTTGCCACGCTGCTTATGCCTTTCGATGGCTTTAGGCGGAGCGCCATGTTTAACCTGTTTTAACCGGATCCGGTAATCTTCCAGTATTTGAAGAAATTGGGCTTTATTCTGCTTAAAATCAGCAGAATGGATGTCAATTTTAGATTCAATTCGGAACAAGGCTTGATGAATTAGAGGATTATTAAAACAGAAACTCGTTTTAAAATTAGGGAATTTTTGGATACCGGGAATTAAAAAGTGGTAGTCCCACTATAGTGGTAGTACGACTTTTTATAAATCCCTGTAAATCAACAAGCCGAAATCCGGTATTTGATTCCTAAAGTTTGAGTATAAGATGAGTCTTGGTGGGTACCGCCCTATAGATTGCCCGGGCTTCCGGCTCACTGATCACTAATTTGACCAGCATTGGCTGATCGGTTTGCTGAGGATTTTGAAGGACCTGCAATACCGACCTTGTTGATTCTTTCCGTTTAATCTCCTGATAGGTTTCGACTTTCTCCGTCGCACCCACTTCAAGAGGCTCAGCCTGTTCAACTTCAAGGACCAGGTTGCGGTCAAAATACAACGTGTAGAAAACATTCGTCGAATCAGGAGGAGCTGGTTTATTCGACATTTTTGCCGCTTCAATCGTATCTTTTGGCGCTTGTTTGATCACGATGGGCGCTTTGGGTATTGTCGACAGGTCATTTTCGAGGATGAAAGACTGGGAGATCCATGGGAGCAGGTTCTCATGCGGGATCAAGGCGAGTCGGTTGCTCACTTCCAGGTTGAGGATCCGCGTTTTTTTAACCGTTACCCCTTTGATTTCCAACAACAGCAAACTGTCGGGAACATTGAGGATCATGTATATGGAATCTTTTTCTGCCAGGGCAAGTCTGACCGTCTCAAAAGCCTTTTCATTTTCTTTTTCAATAACCTGTCGAAGGACCGATAACTGTTCATCGCTCAGGCTCATAGTGCCCGGATTAGAAGATTTTGCAGCTTCGGCTGCTGTACCGGAAACCGTCGGATTCGGCTTGTAATTTTTTACCGGGAGCACGATTCCGTAGACAATGAGAAAAACAGGAAGTGAGAGGACAAGAATAATAAAGATGATCTGTATCCTGTAATTGCGGGCAAACCACCTGAAAAAGGATCCTAGACCTGCGAAAAATCCTTTTTTTTGTGGTTTATTGGCTGAATTATCCATTCTGAAAAGATATTTTACCTGTTATTTTGTTGGTCCCTGCTAATAAATATAAACTTTCGAACCGATTTGCATAGTGTTGAACACTTCTTCGAGGTCATCATCGCCCATTCTGACGCAACCATGGGTGACCGGCATGCCCAGGAATCTTTTATAAAGTGTGCCGTGGATCATATAGCCATCGCCAAGGATCATGGAGTAATCACCCAGAACGCCGTATTCATACCTGGATGGGTGGTTTGCCGAAGGAACCGGAAGTCCTTCTTCGATAAAGGCCCAATCGGGTTTTTTCCAGACCGGATCTTTCACTTTATTTAATATCTTGAACATCCCCCGCGGGGTTTTAAAAATCCATTGTTTCTTCTCGCCGGCCTGCAAAACAGTATAACTTCCGGTGGAGCACATACCTTCGCGAATGACTTTATCTTCATTCATGAGACGGAAATTATTGGCCGATGTGTTAATGATCAGGTATGGCCCTTTGGGGAGATAAACTGACATTTTTTTCCGGATCCCGGCCATGTCTTTATTCAGCGTTTCCAGATAGGTGTTCAGGTTTTGCGGTCCTATACGGGCAGCGGTTGCCTGGTATTCCGCTTTAGGTTTGAATTTGAGCGCGTATTCCTGTATCTTTCCAAAATTAGTGATCACAGGCCAGGAGAGTAAAACAGACAGTGCTATAGCCGTAATAAAGACCACGAAAACTTTCAGAAAGGTATGTGCCGCAGAAGGCCTTTTCTTCTCAGGCTTTCCTTCGGAGACATCCCATTGTGCCGTCATGTTCTGCATGGATAAGTTAATTTTTGTTCAAAAATAGTTTAAAATCCATTGATTTCTTTCAAACTTTTCAACGAGCCGACAATGGTCACGGGCGTTCCAACCCCAACCAGCTCATATAATTTATCAATGTCATTATTTGTTAAAGCCACGCAGCCATCGGTCCAGTTTATCCCTTTTCCGCCATCACCGTGGATTTCAATCAGGTTACCGATTCCACGCTTAGGAATGCTTCCATTCTTTACATTGGTATTATATCTAGCTTTATCCTCATCGTTGGGATAATTGATAAGTAATGCTTTATAGTATTTGGTCTGATGGCGGTTTTTCTTCTTGGTGATATGGTATTTGCCTTCAGGGGTTGCTCTGTCGCCCCGGTATTGCTTAGTCCCAATCCAGTTGGGGCCAAGTTCGGCATAAAATTCTTTCTTTATTTTACCATCATGGTAAACATATAATTTATGAGCAAATTTGTCGACAAGGATCGCATAGGCGCCATTTTTTCCTGACCAGGAAATAGTTTCATTGGCCCATCTTTGCCATTTTGATAGGCTTTGAAAATAATCAGAAAGGAAACTATGTGCTTCGCTGACCGATTTGGTGATCAGCTGGCTGGCAACATCCAGGTTGACGCCTACCTGTTTGTAATCGCCTCTTTCATAGGCTTCTTTCGACTCCATATAGCGGAGTTTAGCCATGGTGAAATTCTGCCGTGTGGTTCCGCTCAGCGGGAGATGTGCATAATAGTCGTCAAAATGGTCGAGTTTATAGCTGACAGCTTTTAATTTATCACTAAGGCCTGATTGAAGGGAATCTTTGGTGTGCATGGCCAATTCAGTGGCTTCCCTGGCTTTATTGGTGGCATCATTAACCAGACTAAGCATTTGATGATAATTTCTGACAAAGAACACCCGGTTATTCTGGTATTTCCATTCGTTGATGGCCAGCTGGCAGGTTGTCTCAGCAGAAAGCAGAACATGGGGAGCGTATTTATCAGCTTCAACTTCACGTGCCCGGCTGATTTCATGCTGGCAAATGTTAACGGCATAAACAGGAGGTTTGGCAGAAACAAGGAAAAGGATGCCAAATATCAGGGCGATAAAAGCACAGAGGCCAAAAAAGGCGATAAAAACTCTTTTTATACTTATTCTGCGTTTTCTCTCCATATCTTTCTTTATTATATCGCTAAAGACCCCGGATGCATCATGCATTTCCGGGGTCTCCAGCTAAAACGATATAGTATCGGTTTTAAGTATTTTCCGGCTTAATAATTTCAAAGCATATGAAAATTTTAGCGGGCCGAAAAACTAAGTCCTTAATAATTATAAGGGTTTCTTCATTGATTTGCGTGCAATAGCTTCTTCCAGCTCGGTCTTCAGTGAACCAGCCTTATCGTTGGCTGCTTTTACTTTGTCAAGAGCGGTCAGGTAGTCACCACCGGCGATCAGGGTGCTAACTTCAGCTAAGGAAGCTTCTACCAATGCTAAGTCACTCTGGATAGCTTCGAGGGCTTCTTTACCTTCTTTGCCTTTGGGAGCTTTCAGGATGAGTTCCTTCACTTCACCTACGAGGGTCGTAGCTTCGGCGAGGGTCTGCTGAGCCTGGTTCTTCACTTCTTCCTTGCGGATTCCGGCGTTTTCTTTTACAGTGTTGCCCTGGGTAATAACGTTGTTAAGTTTTACAGTGACTTTCTTGTAGCTTCTGAAGAGAACGAATTTTGATTTCTGGTTCTCAACTTCGGTCATAGCGGTGTTCAGTGAATCTTGCAGAGCCCTGAATTCAGCGGGTACATAACGATCAGCTTCAGCAGCTTTAGCAGCGTCAACAGCAGCCTTTGCACTGGCCATTTCAGCTTCGGGAAGTTTTGCACAGCTGGTGAACATAAGAGCCATACCAGCAAGAGCAACGATAGTTAACAGAATGTTTCTTTTCATTTTTTTAATTTATTTGAGGTTAAACATTAATTTCAAAAAACGTAATGATGGCACCCCTTTAACAAATGGCGTGCCAAAGTTGGTTGGCGATTTGTAAGACACAGCGAAACAGATAATTAAAAATTAAAAATTATAAATTAAAAATTGGAGAGGTTAATTTTTGTCGGAAAAAGTAACAGCCTTGTCTGAAAATATTACAATCCGAATTTTTCAATCCTTTCGATGAGAAGAGCTCGTGAAACGCCCAGTAATTTAGCGGTTTTCACCTGGTTCCCTTTACAATGGCCGAGCGCTTTCACGATAAGTTCTTTTTCAACCTGTTCGATGACGTGCTTAAAAAGCTTCCCTTCATAATCTTCCAGGTTTTCAGGGATGAAACCCGACGGGCTATGATTTGAAATTTCCACATTGCCCGGGGCAGTGGAATTGATCTCCGCCTGGATCAGGTCAGGCGTTATGACATTATTTTTACTTAACAGCAAGGCCCGTTTCAGAAGGTTTTCCAGCTCACGGACATTGCCCGGCCAGGAGTACCTGACCAGATTTTCCAGGATTTCCGGTGGAACCGTTACCAGGGGCTTTTTCAATTCCTGGCAATGCCTTGAAAGAAAATAATTGGTCAGCAGCGGGATATCTTCCGGGTGCACCCTCAACGGGGGCAGGGTAATGCTGATCACTTTAAGCCTGTAGTAAAGATCTTCCCGGAAAGCTTTGCTGGCGATGGCGTTTTCAAGGTTTTTATTGGTTGCTGAAATAACGCGGACATTGACTTTGATCACTTTATTGCTTCCCAGGCGCTCGAAAGTACCTTCCTGCAATACGCGGAGCAGTTTGGCCTGCAAGGTCAGGCTCATATCGGCCACCTCGTCGAGGAAAAGCGTTCCTTTATCGGCCATTTCAAATTTACCTTCCTTCATATGGGAAGCATCGGTGAACGATCCTTTCTCGAACCCGAACAACTCACTTTCGAGCAATGTGTCGGGAATTGCGGCGCAATTGATGGCGATGAAGGGTTTATCCGACCGGTCACTGTAACGGTGAATGGCTTTAGCCACCAGTTCTTTGCCAGTGCCGCTTTCACCGCTCAATAATACACTCACGTCGCTCGCGGCCACTCTCCCTATCATTTTGTAAACCTCTTTAATGGCCGGGCTCATCCCGATGATCTGCTCGCCTGTATGGGTATCAGCCGCCCTGATCTCAAAACTTTTCTCTTCGTCCGATATCCTTTTGGTCTCAATCGCTTCATTAATGACAGCTTTCAGCCGGGCTACATCGAAAGGTTTTTCAAGATATTCGTAGGCTCCGTATTTCATCGCGGCAATGACTCTTTCCGAAGTGCCGAAAGCCGTCATGATGATGACCGGCAGTTCCGGTTTCAGTATTTTGATCCGCTGGATTGCATCAAGTCCGCTCAGGCCGGGCATTTCAATGTCCATCAGCACCAGGTCGGGAGATTCTTTTTTAATAACGGAAAGCGCATCCAGGCCGTTGGCTGCTTCAATAATTTCACAGCCCGGTTCCCGAAAAAGTTTCCTGAACGAATAGCGAACTATTTCTTCGTCATCGACGATCAGTATTTTCTTTGTTTCCATAGCTAGCTTTTCAGGGGTAAGTTTACGGTGAAGGAGGCCCCTTTATCCGGATTATTTGTTGCACTGATCCAACCGTGATGCAGTTCGGCAATGCGCTGGGATATGGATAACCCCAGCCCGATCCCTTGGTCTTTTCCTTTGACAAACGGATCGAATAACGAGTCCAGGATATCGTCGGGAATACCCGGGCCGTTATCACTGATGATGATCCGGAACGTCTTATTTTCCTGGTCATCCGCAGTGACCTGGGTTGAAAAGCGAAGTTCACCGTCCGGTCCCATGGATTCGATCGCATTGAGCATCAGGTTCATCACTACCTGTTTGATCATATCGGGATCGGCATTGATCTTCAGGTTTTCCTGGTCATGATTTTCGACCAGGGTGATATTGTTTTGCTTGAGCCGCGGCTGCATCAGTTGAATCATTTCTTTCAGCACCGGCACAATGCTCACCATTTGCATCTGGGGTTTTGCCGGGCGCGCGTATTTCAGGAAATTCTGCAAAAATCCTTCGACCCTGTTGATTTCATGCGTAATGATCTCCAGGTCATGGAGCTTGTCTTTACTGATATCAGGTTCCTGCATCATGGCATAGATCAGCATCTTGATTGCTGTAAGGGGATTGCGGATCTCATGGGCCAGGGCCGGCGCGATTTTGCCAATAGCAGCCAGTTTGCTCGACCGTTCCAGCAATTCCCTGTTCTTTTTCAGGTCCTCATTGGCTTTGTTGATCCTGCCGATCAGCCGGTTAATATGCAGATCAAGCTCTTCGAGTTCTTTCCCCGGCGACATCTGGATATGCTCCACCACCTCGCTGCCGGCAGCATCCCTAACTTTCAGTACCAATTTATAAATGGGATTCAGAAGGATTCGGGCGACCATCCATCCAAGGACCAGCCCGATGATGATACCGCCAAATCCCAGCGCGTACATGGCCGAGCGGATGATATCATCGTTTTTCCGGATACTTTCTTCATATTCGGCCTGAGCAACTTCATTTTTAATGATAAACTCATTCGTTTTTTCCTCGATCGTATTGATCAGGTCCTGGCTGGCATGGACGATTAGTTTGTTCGGCTGAGAGATCCTTCCAATCTTGTGCAGTTCCAGGGCGTTTGTAAGGGTTTGCTGGTAGTTGGAGAACAGTGCCGATATTTGCTGGATCAACATATTTTCCTCTTCCGTATTGGCAGATTCTTTTGCTTTCTGAAGAAGGGTGATGAAGTCGCTTTGTTTCTGCTGCAGGATGGCAATACGTTCGGGGCTCCGGTCGAACAGGTAAGTCAGCGAAGCTGCACGGATATCGTACAGGGAAAGGGTGAGCTCTTTGGCCGTCTTGGCGCTGCGCACATTTTGTTCCATGAGCACCGTGGTTTCATCCTGTAATTTATAGATGTATGAAATGATCAGGAAGCCGCCTGCCATGATGATTGCAATCGTAACAAGCGACCAGACGATCATCTGGTAACTGATGTGAAATTTCATCCGGAGACGACGCATGTGCTGAAAGTTTTGATAAAGGTACAAATATTTTAAAGTTGGCAGTGGACAATTGGCAGTGGGCAGTCACTGGTCATTGGTCATTAGTTAATGGGTATTGGTTACTGGTTATTGGTTTTTGGTTGACTATTTTAATCATAATACAAGTAATGATCACTATCCTATTGTATTTAAATGAAGAAGCCCGGCAGATACCTCTTCCACCGGGCTTTTCAACAGCACGATTCCAATATTCCTACCTCAGAGTGGCATGGAAGCTCATTTTTTCGTCATGCGGATCATGGTTCCTTCATCCGGAGGATAATCCGCTCGGAATAGTGTGCCTCCTATTTCAATTTGCACATCACCATAAAAATCAAGAGAAGTGGGGGGATTCCCTGAATTGTCAGTAAACGGTCCCCAATCGAGGTTTATAGTATGATACGGATCTGTCTGGATACTATCGGTAATTCGAAGGGATACATTATTCATTGTTGAACTGGCTGGATTAAATGTCAGGCAATCCCAAATGATCACATCAAAATCAGGTACGGGATAATTGGCATGGGTGAATCCCATATTCCATGGTGAATGGTCCACATCCCATGTAAACGTACCTGAATAAGCGTACAATTTCCGGGTATTGCCGGGTAAAGTGTCGTAGGATTCCATATTATAGCTTTCGAAAACGATCCTGATTTTGGTATTTTCAAAGGGTGTAACGGTTGAAGGCGTGGTCCCTTCCCAGGTCCCGATCATCCACCCGGGATCCCACATCTTCCCGTTGTTATCGTCATCATCATCATTGTTTTTATCACAGGCGCAGGTAAAGACCAGGAAGAAAAAAGCGACCATGGCGGTCAGCAGATTAAAAAGTTGAAATGATTTTTTCATGGTTTTTATGGTTTTGGTTAATTAACATTGAAACAATACACATTTCCATCGGAACACGACACATAGATCCGGTCTCCATCCAGGGTCGGGCTTGAAAAGCCATGCCCCGATGTGGCTGATGTCTTGTAATCCCAGATCAGGTCACCAGTTGACGCATTAAGGCAGATCAAGCCTTTGCCGTAGCCGACGAACAGCTTATTTCCGGTGACCAAAGGTTCGCTGACCGCACCGGCCACGATTTCATGACTCCAGACGGATGATCCGTCTGCTGCCGAACGGCAGTGAATAGTGGACATGCCAATAGCGTATATTTTTCCATCCGCCAGGGCCAGGTCCGACATGATGGACCCCAGTTTCACGCCCCATTTTTGGGTTCGGTCGGATAAATTGAGGCATTGAAGGGTGTTGACATCCATGCTGGCATCCTGTAATCCAACATAAAATTCATTATCCGTCACCAGGGGTTTATTCGCAAAAGCCGCGCTGAAAGGGGCAGCCCAATCGATCTGGCCGCTTGAGGAGAGAAATGATGTCACATTGTAATATGCGGCATCAGCATAATAAACCCTATCATTTTTAAAGACCGGGCTTGAAGACCTGAGATTATTATACAGACCATCTGTTTGCCATACTTCTGCCCCGGTGCCTGCATTTAGTTTTACAATATGGAAAGGACAGGCAAAATAGGCCGCATCACCCGCGATGAGCGGATTACTGTATAATGAAACCTTGAGTAGTTCGTTCACGTATTTCCATTCGACGCCTCCGTCGCTCAGCCGGCGTGCGTGCGGATTAAGCCCCCCTTGCAGGATCAGGTTACCGTAAATGAGCGGACTGGTTAAGAATCCGTTGACAGAATCGTTATTTTTCCAGATGAGTGTGCCTGTATTGCGGTCGATACAATGAGTTCCAGGCAAGGTAATGTCATCGCCGTCCTTAGGCAAGGTGCAGACGATAATTTTATCTCCGGCTACACATGGCGTGGATTGGTATGGGTCTTCACCGGTATCATATTTCCAGACCGGTGTTACCGTGTTATCAGGATCATCGTCCTTATCACATGCTGTAAAGAAAACAGTTGCAGAACATAAGACTGCAAAGAGTAAAATGAATAATGTCTTTTTTTTGGTTTTCATCATGTTCAGATTAATAATTCAGCATTTTTATTTCTTCAGAAATTTGGTGTATCAATGGTTTGAAAACTTCTTCAAACAGGACTTGTTCAGTTATTGCTGAACTGGAAACCGTCCGGCTTGTTTTCATATTTTTTTCCCAGAAAACTTTGCCGCTGTTGCCATCCAGGATGATGAAACCGGATTGTACATTCACGGTTTTATCCCTGATTGGCAACGACTCGATGGAATATTTCAGCAGGTATTGCAATCTTTCTTTTTTACAAATGGTTTGAATGGCTTCGGCATCAGGATTTTCAGCATCTTTTACGGGTTTATCTTTCAGTAAAAGGAGAATATGCTCCCTGGTCAGTTTGGTCACCAGAATCTTCCCTGAAATTTCGTTCACCAGGCAGTCATGAAGTTTGGACGAAAAAGATTGCCACTGCCTTTCATCCATATCCGGTGAATTCGCAGCCGGCAGGTTTGCCGGAAGGATTCCCATGGTAATCTGTCCATTTATCCCGGTCGATATGATCAGGAAGGTCAGGATAATCAGTGTGGTTTTATAGCCAGGCATGCGAGGCCGGAATTTCATGGAGTGAGTAAATGGATGGATTACCTGATGACCATGAACGGTTTGCAGGAATTTCCACCGGCGTAAATGATCCTGCAGTAGTAGAGCCCGCTGTGAAGCTCCGGAACATCAAGCTGAAGAGAATTTGAACCTGCAGGCAGTTTCCCGTTGAATTCCACTGCACTTATCCTTCCGGAAAGGTCAAAAATCTCCACACTGATCTCCATGCTTTCTTTAAGTGTCAGATTTAGGGTTGTTTTGGAAGAAAATGGATTGGGAAAGATATTTATATTCTCATCAGGCAATAAGCCGGTATCGTTCACCCGACTACTGGATTCACCAAATCGGAGGATGGTGCCGTTATTTCCGACAGCCCAGCCCAGGTTGCTTGAAATAAAGAAAACGCTGTTCAGATCTTGTGAGGTGATGACCGGTTCGGCATTCCAGGTATTGCCTCCGTCATTAGTACTGAAGATCTTTCCATGGTAACCAACAATCCAGCCCAGGCTGGCATTCAGGAAGAAAATATCTTTCAGCCGGTCTTCAGGTCCGGCAATATAACTTTTTGTCCAGTGTTCCCCGCCATTAGTGGTGCGCAAAAGAATACCGCTGTCGGCCACGGCAAATCCATTCGACAAGGAGGTGAAATGCACCCCTTCGATATCGATCGGGCTCCATTCGGTCCATCCGTTCCAGTCGTACTGTGGCCATGTCTGTCCGCCATCGGTCGTGTGGGTGATCAATCCTGCACCTCCAACGGCAAAACCGTTCATTTCATCGATCATATAACCGGCGAGAAAATCATCAATGACACCGCTGCCGGTCATGGCACTCCAGCTATTGCCTCCATCAGTCGTTTTCTTGAACGCGCTGGCCTGGAGGAAAGCATAGCCAAGGCTGGCAGAATGGAATTGCATATCCAGAACATAATAGTTAACCGTGTTAATATAGACACCATTCCATGATTGCCCTCCATTCTGGCTTCTATAGATCGTATCCCAGCCGCCAACATGCACATCATCCGGAGCGGTAGCACAAACTGTGAATAATTCCGCATAGGAAAAAGAAGGGATTATGCTCCAGTTCCATCCGCTGTTGACGGATTTCATGAACCGTCCCATTCCTCCACCGATATAACCGGTATTTGTGTTGGCGAAGTGCACGGAATAAAGGTTCTCTTCCACCCCGCTGGCAATGACCTGCCAGCTGCCGGAAGTACCTCCGACAAGGTTTGTCACATCTTGGTCATTGAAAGAGTCGAGTGCTACACCTGCAGCAGAAGTAACAGTACCTGCGGAATAGCTCACCTTCAGCACTTCTCCTGCCAGCACTGGATTAGCCAGCGAAAGGATAATGGTTCCATTGTCACCATCCTTAAGTGAAGCACCTGTAAAAGTGACCGATGACCCGTTATGGGTGCCGGAAAACTGGTTCTGTGCCCCGGAAGGATCGGCCATTGGCGTGTTGAAATGCAGTTCAAACACTGTCCCGGACGTATTGGTTATTGCATCGACCAGTATGGGCGTGACCGGACCCGATCCTGATCCCAGTTCTACATCATCGATAAAGAAGTGAGATCCTGAGATGACTTCACCTGCCGGCCAGAAGGTAAAAGAAATGGAACATTCGTCCGGAATATCTTCTGTGGCATAACTGATCGGAACCGAAACTGCAGTCCAGTCAGCATAATCATCATAAATAGGAAATAAGGTTGCCCCGATATTCATTCCATTTTTGTACATTCCTATATTGACCATCAGGTGGTTATTGTCCACCGATTCGCCCATCAGGTAAAGGTTCAGGGCTGTAAATCGTTCTGAAATGGGATAAAAACCGTGGGAATATAGCATGGGAGTTATGTTCATGCCCAGTGTTTCATCCCATTCTACCGAAATACGGGCAGAATAAGACCCGGTATGACCGCCTTCCTGGTAAACAAAAGTCAGGTCATCCAGGTTGTTCGTTTGCCAGTTGACCGGTTCATTGGTTCCGTTACCGGCTATTTCCCAGTCTTCAAATCCACCATTGGGGACGTTCTGGGAAAAAATGAGGCTCGTAGTGAATACTAAGGCCGCAGTAAAGAAGGTAGACTTTTTCATAGAGGTTTGGAATAAATTGTTTTGAATAGGGATTAATTGAAATTCGCTGATGGTCTTAACTGCAAAGTTGCGTCAGAATCAAAGCGTAATCAACTGTTTTTGAGGTTATTGATTGAACGCACAAAAATCAGTGGCGAATGGGTAGAATTGGGTGATGAGGGGAAGGGGGTCAGGTGGTCGGGTGGTCGGGTGGTCGGGTGGTCAGGTGGTCGAGGTATTTTTCCAGTTCACGGATATGTGCGGAGGATATTTCAAGCGTAATCCGTTCATTATCTTTAACCAGCAGGCATTCTTTTTTCTGCCGGTCAGCCCTGGACAGGTAGAGCTGGTTGATGAGCACCGACCGGTTGATCCTGTAAAATGAATAAGACAACAGCAATTCTTCGACCTTTCCCAGGTTAACCGTGATGACTTCCCGGTTTTCATGACCAAAATAAATGGTGGTATAATTCACATCTGCTTCACAATACATGATCTCCTGCGGTGCGACAAGAATATAGCCGGTACGGGTATTGAATTTTAACTTACCATGGTGATTTGTTTTTTCCTGGGCCAACCTGGGTTCAGGGGCCATAGAATTTTTCAATCTTGAAGCTTTAAAGCGCAGGATGGTTTCCTGCAATTCCGACATCATAACAGGTTTCAGCAAGTAGTCGAAAGCTTCAACTTTCATGGCGTTTATCGCAAACTCAGCATGTGCCGTAACAAAAATTACCTGGGTATTGAGAAGGTATTTCTTTAAATAATCCACCAGCATGAAACCATCTTTTTCAGGCATCCTGACATCCAGGAAGATCAGGTCGGGTTTGCAGCTGATCACCAGATTCAGGGCTTCATCTGCCGATGATGCTTTTCCTGTAACTTCAATATCAGGTATCCTGCGCAATAAATGCTCCATCACATCCCTCGCACCCTCTTCATCATCCACAATTAAGGCGCGTATTTTACCGGAATTAGATTGATCTTTATCCATTGCTTTTATTATCGATTAAATTTACTCATGTATTTGCGTTTTTTTAACCGGAAGATATAATGAAATGACCACCCTGGTGCCCAAAGGATTCCCTTTTTCATCCCTGAGATCTTCAATAACCTGGTTGATCCGGGTATTATTCAGCTTACTGTATAATTCAATCGTACGCTCCATAATCCTGAATCCCCGATGAGTGGAGTCGGTACTGAGCTGAGCGGCTTTTTCCCTGCCAATCCCGTTATCTTCAATCTCAATGATCAGTACCGGTTCATTCATGGATAAAGTAATGGATAGTGCTCCTCCGGATTTACGATGCATCAAGCCATGTTTGATGGCATTTTCTGCATAAGACTGAATGATCATCTTGGGGACCTCAGCATTGAGCGGTACATCTTCTCCGATCGAAATGAAATATTCCAATTTCTCCCTGAACCTCATCTTTTGCAATTCCAGGTAATTTCTCACAAAATCAAGTTCTTCATTAACTGTCCTGGATATCTTTTCATTATCTTCCAAAATATTGCGGATCATCCGGGCAAAACGGGTAAAATAGTCGTACGCTACATCGAATACATAAACGAAGCGATCGTATTTATCGCATTGAAGGCAAAATGAGGATCAATCTGGCTTTTTATCGTTTTAAGCTGAAGCTCGATCAGTTCCTTTTCACGTTTTGTTTTTCGCTGCTGGTTCAGAAAATAACTTCGAATCAAAAGATAAATGACCAGGATGATAAGAAAAACGGATATTGTTTTAAACCAGCCAGTCATCCAGAACGGGGGGATGATCGTTATTTTCATCTTTTTTTCCGCGGGATTCCAGATCCCGTCCGAATTGCTTCCCCTCACGACCAGTGTATATTCTCCCGGATCGAGATTTGTATAGGTGGCTGTATTTTGTGTACCCATATAATTCCAGTTTTCATCAAAACCGATCATTTTATAAGCATACTTATTTTTATTCGGATTGGTATAATCCAGGGAAGAAAACTCAAAAGAAAAAACACTTTCCCGGTAAGTCAGGATGAGTTCACCGAGAAAACTGATCTTCTCTTTGAGGTAATAATTTTTCCCCTCCTGCTCTATTTTTCCGGGCCGATTGACATCGGTACCTTTGTCGGTGACAACCAGAACATCTTTACTGAATACTTTAAAATCCGTTATCACGATGGCTGGAAGATAATCACTTGCTTTAACTTCCTTATCGGTAAAATAATTCAAGCCGTTGCTGCCACCAAAGTACAAGGTTCCGTCATGTCCTTTATGACTAGCCCCCTGGTTGAACTCAAGTCCCTGCAGCCCGTGGTCAGGATCAAACAGTGTGAATAAAGGATTGAAAAGAAAGCTTGATTCATTCGTTTCAGGGGAGTTATGAAATGTTTCAAACGCATTGATATCAAGACGGGCAATACCGCTGAAAGAGCTTAGCCAGATGTTTCCCTGTGAGTCTTCCTGGATACCCAGGATGATATTGCTGCGCAGTCCTTCGTCGACGGTTAGATAGTTGAATTTCATCTGTTCGCCGGGACCATCGGCAAAATTGAGCCCGCCCTGTGTGCCTGCCCATAACCTGCCTTTGCTGTCAAAAGCTATGGACCAGACATTATTTTCGGAAAGGCTGTTTGGATCCCCGTTTACATGTTTAAACACGGAAAAAGTCCCGCTGGGCTGATTGTACAGGGCAAGTCCTCCTTCATGGGTGCCGGCCCATAACCGTCCGTCAGTGTCCATGGCCAGCGACAACACAGTGAGCGATGGAAAGCCGGACATATCTTCCTTTGCGTTAGTAAAAGCCTGGAACCGTTTGGTTGAAGGATCAAGCCTGCAAAGCCCACCACCTCTTGTCCCGATCCAGACCTTGCCTTCCCGGTCGACCAATAGCGCGAGCACTCTTCTGTTTGACAGGGAATAGGGATCGCCGGCATTGAGGGGATAAGCAAAAATCGTTCCCGATACGCGGTCATAACGGTGCAAGCCTCCTTAGTAATTTCCAATATAAATATTTCCATCGTTGTCTTCTGCCAGAGCCCAGACATTATCGTTCGTAAGCCCTGAGTTGGATGAATTGAATACAATGCATGATTTTTTATCCGGGCTTACCCGGTTAAGGCCACCGCCATCGGTACCCACCCACAGGTACCCGTATTTATCCTCCATAACGGCCATTATTTTCGAAGAGGAAAGCTTTGCCGGCTGCCAGGGATCTGAGGAAAGCAAATTTACCTTGCTGGCTGTCGATTTCGTTTTGCTGATGCCATTGTTGGTCCCTGCCCAAAGAAACCCTGCCGGATCAGGAAGCAGGCACCAGACATTGTTATTGGTAAGACTGTTTGGATTCACCGGGTCATTCAGATAAATCATTTTTGAAAAATCTTCCAGATCCATCCGGATCAGACCGCGATCAGAGCCTGTCCAGACCCAACGGTCATCCTGTACGGTCACCGACCAGGCGACCAGTTGTGGTTCGCCAGGTGCACCGAGTATTCTGAGATAATGCTTATACGACGGATTTAGCAGGTATACCCCATTATCGGTGCCGGTAATGATTTCACCTGAAGGGGTCTGTGACACTGACCAGATGATATTCGCCCCCTTCAGCTCTTTTTCCATAGGATTATAATACCTGATAAAAGACTCATTCTCTGTGTCAAATAAACAAAGTCCTTCAACAGTGCCCACCCATAGATTACCCTGACGATCTTTATAAAGGCTAACGGTTAAGCCTGTCGCAAGGCTGGTGCTATCACCCTCTATAGGCCTGAAAACCTTAAACTGACCCGAATTTTTATCATACCGGTTCACCCCGTAACTGGTACCGGCCCAGATATGTCCTTGCCCATCGGAAAGTACCGTCCAGACAGTATTTTCCGAGATTGAATTCAGGGTATCGGAATGAATAAAGGTTGTGAAGCGCTCGGTGCGTTTATCAAACCGGTTCAGGCCTCCGGTCATGGTACCGATCCAGAGAAATCCCTCATCATCTTCACAGATTGAAACGATATAATTATTGGACAGACTGGTTGTATCCCCGGGCCGGTTCTGGAACACCCTGAATTTTTTTCCGTCATATAAATTCAATCCGTCCTGTGTGCCAAACCACATAAAACCATCGCGATCGCGCAGCATGCAGTTGACGCTGCTTTGCGATAGTCCTTCATTTCTTCCGAGGCGGTCAAAACGCAGGGGTTGCTGGCTGTAAGCACTGGTTGCGGCCAGGCAGATGAAGATAATCAGAATCGGTTTGTACCAATTGTTGGTCATTGGTCATTGGTCATAAGTCACTGGTCATTGCTTATTGGTTTTTGGTTATTAGTCATTGGTCCTGGTTATAAAATATTCTGTAATAATTCTCCGGCCTCTTTTAAAACGGAGATATTCAGCCCGTGCAGAATGCCGTTTTTTTCGCAATAGCTGACCAGGGCAAAGGTGTTCAGGTTAGCCACCATATGATCGGCAGCCATCGGGCAGCCGCCAAAACCACCGGTAACCGTATCAAACCTTCGTACCCCGGCTTTCCATGCCGCATCGACCGGTTCATATTCATGACCGGGAATGGAATGCAAATGAAAACCGAATTCAACATCCGGAAATGCCCTGATCACCCTGTTGTAAACTTCAGTGATCACTTCCGGTTTCACTTCGCCAAGAATGTCAGATAACGGGATGATCCTCAGTCCAAGCCCATGGAGAAAACCGGCATATTCTTCGACGATTCCCGGATCCCAGGGATCACCGTAAGGATTTCCGAACGACATGGAAAGATAAACGATCAGTCTTTTCTTATGCTGATCGCAAATTTCAAGGAGGTCCCGGATAATGCCTTTCGCTTTATCAACGTCTGCATTGAGATTTCTTTTTAAAAAGGTCGGTGAGGAGGAAAACGGGAAAAGCAGATCATCAACCACCGCTTGTTCAATGGTTTGCGGCTTGTGGCTTGTAGCTTGCGGCTGACATGCCGGCGTTCCCTGCCTTACTGCTCTCATGGCTCCGTGCTTGTTCACCACCAGCGCCATCACCCTGGATTTGCTTCCTGATCGGTCGATTCCCCGCAAAACCCGTGAAGTATCGGCCATCTGGGGAATCACTTTCTGCGACACGAAGCTCCCGGCTTCCACCGTATCAAAGCCGGCTTTCATCAAAAGGTTGATGATCCTGATCTTCTTTTCCGTGGGAATGAAATCCTTGATTCCCTGGAATGCATCTCTGGGCGTTTCTACTATTTTTATCAATTTTAGATTTTAAATTTTAAATTTTAAATTCGGGAATAGTTATTAACAACCGGGTATTTCTGTCATAAAAACCGGATAAACATTAAAATTAACATTTATCCGTATGAAAGAAAATATCATTCAGACAAAATCATTTCTTTTTTCTTTACATGTACTTCAATTGTACAAGATCCTTTTAAAACAAAAAGAATATGTAATTTCAAAACAATTGCTCAGATGTTCGACCAGTATCGGCGCCAATATTGAAGAAGCCATAGCTGCGTCAAGCAGAAAAGACTTCATTGCAAAAATGGCTATAGCTTCAAAAGAAGCCAGAGAAGCCAGATACTGGCTGAGGTTATTACAAGAAGACCAATTTATTGAGAGTTATAATTTTTCGGAACTTTTAAAGGAGATAGCCCAAATTATAAGCATTCTAACGAAAATTGTGAAAACAACACAAGAAAATCCTTAAAAATTCCCGAATTTAAAACTTAAAATTTAAAATTTAAAATTCACGTCACTTCATGTGCTTAGGAATCCTTCCATTCCTTATCGTCTCCGACCTTAGCCTTCTGCCAACAATCCTTTCCGCCATTTTACCGGTTTCGAGCAAGCGGTCGATATCCAGCCCGGTGTCGATGCCCATTTCATCCATCATCACCACCATATCTTCAGTAGAAACAAGGCCCACGATTTCAGGATCTTTGTAATAATAAGCGCCGGTACCGGGTACAGGGACGCCATCGACAAAGTTGGCCGGCTGTCCCCCGATCCCGCCCAGGGTTGATTCGTAATTGGTCATGCCGGCCTGGAGCGCAGCCAGCACATTGGCCAGACCCCATCCGCGGGTCGTGTGGAAGTGTGCAATATGCTTATCCGGCGACCCGAAAGCATCCAGCAGCATGGAATAATAACGGTACACCCGGTCCGGTGAAGCAGAGCCATCGTGATCGGCATGCTCTACATCGGTAGCACCAATATCAAACCAGCGTTTTGAAAAATCAATCGCTTTCGACATTTGTGTCGGCCCTTCGATCGGGCAGCCCCAGATAGTGCTGACTGTTCCGTTAACTTTTAAGCCAGCATCCAGCGCTTTTGGAATATATTTTTCAGCCATCTGAAAATATTCTTCGATCGAAACACCCGAATTGGTCCGGTGGTGGGATTCACTCGTAGAAACCATCAGCAGGATGCGATCCGGTCCCCAGCCTTCCTTTCGCGCTTCAATAGCACGCTCGATGGCTTTTTCACGGATCGTAATGGCGGTTAGTTTCACATAGGGCAGCAAATGAGCCACTTTTTTGCTGGCCCTGAGTTTTTTAAACAACTCATCTGAATCTTTAAATTGCGGCATCCCTTTCGGATTTCCGAAATTGGTGACTTCAATGTGTCTAAATCCACATAACAGTAATTCTTCTGCCAGCCAGAGCTTGGCCTCTGTCGGGATAAACTTCTCTTCATGCTGAAAACCGTCACGAACGGTTATGTCGCCAATGGTAACTTTTTTCGGATAATTCATAGAAATGTTGAAAATTGAAAATTGAAAATTGAATGACCAGTGACTAATGACCAATGACCATCTTTCAGGGTTCTAAGATAATAAAAAATTTGAGATGCATGCAAGAAGGTGCATAAGATTGTTCTAGGTTTTGGGTTCCGGATTTCGGATTCTTCCGACTTATTATTAACCACAATAGACTCAATAGGACACATAGGAAAGCACAATAGATCCTATGTGTATTCTATTGTGCGCTTTAGTGCCAATGTGGTTAATTAATTCGGGTAAGATTTTAGTATTTCATTAATACAAAAACATAAGTTTTTCACTGGAGAATAAATATATTATTCGAAATCATTTTCTTTGCATTAATATTTCTTAGATGCAGGAAAAAATTCTCAACTGTCCGCTTTGTCATTCGGAAAAAACCGGCGAATATCTCAAAGCAAAAGATCATCTTCTGTCATTAGAAGAATTTGAACTTTTTCAGTGTCATTCCTGCGGTTTTGTGTTCACCCGTGATGTCCCGCCACCTGAACAGATCGGTCAATATTATCAGAGCCAGGATTATATCTCCCACTCGGATACCCGCAAAGGTTTGATGAACAGCATTTATCACCGGGCCCGAAAAATCATGCTGGGGAAAAAATTCGGGATGGTGAACAAGGTCGCCAGGGGGAAAAAGTTACTGGATATCGGAAGTGGAACAGGATATTTTCCTGCTTATATGAACGATAAAGGCTATCAAGTTACCGGTGTGGAGGTTGATGAAAAAGCCAGGGAGTTTGCAAAAAAGGAGTTCGGGATACCGGTATATTCTCCCGGGGATTTCCTGGATAATAAAGTAGAAGGCAAGTTTGATGTCATCACCCTGTGGCATGTCCTGGAGCATCTTGATGATTTTGATTTGTATATGAAGAAGATGCTTGAACACCTGGAAAAGGACGGAACCCTGGTCATTGCCTTACCGAATTGCAATTCGCTGGATGCACGGTTTTACAAAGAATACTGGGCCGGGTATGACGTGCCACGGCATTTGTGGCACTTTACGCCATCAACATTCGAAAAACTGGCTGATCACCATCATTTGAAAATTACAACAATGAAAAGGCTTCCGCTTGACCCGTTCTATAATGCGATGCTAAGTGAGAAGTACAGGGGGAACAGGCTTTATATGTTTGCAGGATTGATCATTGGAGAATTCGCTTATCTTGAAAGCCTGTTCAATGTGAAGAAATCAAGTTCGATTGTTTATTTTTTAAAACGATAATTTAATTCGCGATCATTCGCTGAATTCGTTTCATTCGCATTCCATTTAATAGCAAGCGAATTTACGCGGATGCGGCGGATTTACACGGATCTACTTAAATCTGAATTCCTCATGACTAATGACTAATGACCAAAACACAATGGACCATATTAATTACCGGAACTATTTTGCTGGTACTTTTCTCCTGGTTCGTTTCAATTAGGGAAAAAAGATACCATGGAATTCCAAGGTTTTTCGTATTTGAAGGATTGCTCATCCTCGGATTGCTCCAGGCACCTGTCTGGTTTGATGATCCACTTAGTGTCTGGCAGATTTTCTCCTGGATCTTGTTGTTCAGTTCAATACCTTATGCGGCCGGAGCTTTGATCCTTTTTCACCGACATGGCGAGCATGGAAAAAACTTTGAAAACACTACAAAGCTGGTCACCCGCGGGCTCTATAAATATATCCGCCACCCCATGTACGCTTCACTGCTTTTCCTGGGCTGGGGCATGTTTTTAAAAGACATCAACCTGCTCACCTTGATCATCTTTGCAATCGTCTCTATAGCCGGTTTTCTGACGTGTAAGGTGGAGGAGAAGGAAATGATCGCTAAATTCGGTGATGAATATAAGGAGTACATGGAAAAAACAAAGCTTTGGATTCCGTTTGTGCTGTAGCCTCTTTCTGCCACCAAGGCACCAAGGCACCAAGGATCACCAAAGCATTGAAATATTTGAGAATCTCCGTGCCTCCGTATCTCCGTGGCAAACCACTCACTAATCCATAACTTTGAACTTTACACTTTGCACTTTAACTTTGCACTTTGAACTTTGCACTTTGAACTATGATAAGTTGGTTTTATCTGATCATCGCCGGTGCCTTTGAAATAGGCTGGCCGCTGGGCTTTAAACTTTCACAGACCACCCCGTATAAATTTGCCTGGATCGGTTTTTCTGTCGTTGCCATGGCCCTTAGCGGCTTGTTCCTGTGGATGGCCCAGAAAAACATCCCGATGGGAACCGCGTATGCTGTCTGGACCGGCATCGGGGCCGTTGGCGCATTTATTACAGGGATCATCTTATTCAAAGATCCGGCCACTGCTTTGAGGATCGTCTCCGTTTTGCTTATAGTTACAGGTATTGTCGGATTGAAGATCGCAGGCTAATCAATCTGGAAACTTCGTGTAACTTCGTGTTTTCTTCGTGTAACTTCGTGAAACAATTATTACACGAAGAGCCACGAAGGTTTCACGAAGATTCACAAAGAATAAATCGATTATGAAGTCTAAAATATTATTAATTGCCATTTTAGCTCTGGCGTTAGCGGGTTGTCAAACACTTGTCGTTAAAACCGATGATCAAAAGATCGCCGAACAGATCAAATCGGAATTCCTCCGCGCCTGGAAGGCGTATAAAACCTACGCCTGGGGTCATGATGTCCTTCTTCCGCTATCCAAGAGCCATATGGACTGGTATGAGAATTCCTTAGGAATATCGCCCATCGATGCATACAGCACGATGAAAATCATGAGCCTGGATGAAGAAGCTGCCCAGGTGCAACGCTATGTTGCCGATACACTGAATTTCGACAAAGATCAGTTTGTCAAGACCTTCGAAGTAAATATCCGGGTTCTGGGCGGACTTGTGGCAATGTACCAGTTTACGAACGATCCTAAAATACTGGCCAAAGCTGAGGATTTTGGTAAAAGGCTTTTGCCGGCCTACAACACCGGAACTGGTATCCCAGCCTATTGGGTCAACCTTAAAACCGGGGAAATTAAAGGCGATACGGTGAACCTGGCCGAAGGAGGCTCGAGCCTGATCGAGATGGGGATGCTGAGCCGGTTCACAGGAAACCCGGTTTACTTTGATGCGGCAAAAAAAGCCACGATGGCCATACATGACCGCAGGTCATCCCTTGGCCTGGTAGCTGAGAATATCAATATTCAGACCGGGCAGTGGGTAGACAGTGTGAGCCACATTGGTTGTTGCATCGATAGTTATTACGAGTATCTTCTTAAGGGATCTATTCTTTTTAACGATGAAGATTTAAAGAAAGCCTGGGAAGAAAGTCTTATCCCTATTCAGAAATATATTGCCGAAGAGCTTGATTCTACACTCTGGTTCGGCCAGGTGAACATGATGACCGGTGAAAAAGTCAACCGGGTGGTTACCCTTTACGATGCTTATTTCCCGGCAGTGCTGGCCTTATCCGGTGACCTGGGAAATGCCGCCCGCAACCAGGAATCATGGAACAAACTCTGGATGAAGAATGGGCTTGAACCCATGGTCTATGATTACGGTAAACAGGAAATCCTTCATGCATCGTATAATTTGAATCCGGAAATCATCGAATCGGCTTATTATCTCTGGTATTTCACGGGTGATAAAAAGTATAAGGAGATGGCATCTCAATACTTCAGGGATATCATGTCGTATTGCAGGACTGACGTGGCTTTTACGAATATTAAAGATGTGAGGACCAAAGAACAGAAAGATCACATGGAAACCTTTTTCCTGGCAGAGACGATGAAATATTTATACCTGGTGTTTGCCAACCCGGAAGGGATCAATCCCAAGGATTGCGTCTTTTCGACGGAGGCGCATCCGTTTTGGAAACCCTATTAGCGGATCATAAACGGAACCGATACCGACATCGCAATATTTCTCCCCGGATTGAAGTAGTTCACCTCTTTCAAGGTGGAAAGATGATCAGTGTACTTTTTATCTAAAACATTGTTTACAGCCATCTGCAAAACAATACTCTGCTTTCCCGATGGGATTGTGGTCCCAATTGCAAAATCCAGTAAAGTATAACCATCCGAGGCATCCTCTTCCGGTGCCGGCCTGTCCTGCCTTAAAGCAGTGGTTGAACATATCCGTATATAGGCATCAGTAAGCTTCCCCATCTTTTCTTTTTCAAACTTCAGCTCAAAATTTATATTATCGGCAGGAATAAATGGAAGATAATCCCCATTCGTCATCATCCCTCTTACCGAGGCGAAAGTTGCTTCGAAATGAACCCATTTCAGTCTTTCAGGATGAAGATGAATTCCCGCTTCACCCCCATAAAGTAAAGCATCATGCTGCATGTAAAGATAAACCGGGTACCCTTCTGAAGTTGTATCACCAGTCGGATTGATGAAAATGAAATCATTCACAATATTGTAAAAGCCTGCCAGGTCAAAAGTCAGGTTTTCAATGTGATAATGCACGCTAAGATCCGTTTCATAAGCTTTTTGGGAAATGAGGTCATCAGATCCGATTTCGTACCTGGTTTCATGCAACCCATAGGAAGTGAGCTCTGCCAGGTTAGGCGTACGGTAGGCTGAAGCAAAATTCAACCGGAGAAATAATTTCTCCCTGAAATCATAGGTTGCACCAACTGAACCACTTATACCATTATATCCTTTGTCCAGCGGAGCCCTGAAACCATCTTCTCCTTCGAAACCGTATGCTTCCGTCGTGATGTTCTTATAATCGTACCGCAATCCTCCCTGGATTTTGAACCCGTGCGAGAAATAATACTGAAGCAAAGCAAAAACGCCATAATTGCCTATCGCGGCATCCGGTAAAAGAACCTCTTCTGCATTGTTAATATTTCTGTTCAGCTGGTTAAATCCCTGGAATCCGGCAATATATTCCGATTTCTCGGTCGAGGGCAAATGCACTTTAGCTTCATACGACAGAGTCTGCAACCGCATATCGATTTCCGTTTCATCAATTCCTGCATAATGGATAAGCTCTACCGACTGAAATGCAGCGTTCAAATCGATTTTAAATTTGTTCAGGAATATTTTATTCTGTGATGAAAGCAAATGATTGTCGAACTCCTGGTACCAGACCTCATTTTTCCTGCCACGTTCATCAGTCGCTTCGACCGCCTCATCTTCTGTCAGCCCGAGCTTCTGGCTGTTATACTCATAGAACAATTTAGATGCGACGCGCTTGCCAGTATAACCGCCATTCGCTTTAAACGACAGGGTGTTAAACCGGGAGTTCGGAACATATTGTCCTTCCCCCTGAAGAAAATCCGAGTTTGTTTTCGTCCCGATCCTGACACCGCCAAAGAATTTTTTCGAAGTCCCCTTTAAGCCCAGGTTTGTCGACAATCCCAGCGTATTTGAAAACAGCTGAAGGTGATAGTCTCCCATGATTTTTCCTACCGGAGCAGGTCTTTCCTGAATGAAATTCACCGCACCTCCTATCGCATCAGGGCCATAAAGCAGTGAAGCCGGTCCTTTGATGATCTCAACGTCTTCCACACCAAATTCATCAAGGCCAAGGGGATGATGATCCGAATACTGGTAGTTTTCATTCCTGATACCATTGTTCAGCACCAGCACATTATCCATGGATAGTCCACGGATAACCGGTTTTGATACCCCCGGCCCTTTCGAGATCATATTCACACCAGGCACTTTGGTCAGTATTTCCGTTGTATTTGGTGTAAGGATATTGGTTGAAGTTTCAATCTTTAACCGGTCGATATTCACCGCATTTTCATGCTGTGTTGCATTATATCCTCCTGAAATCACAACTTCTTTGGTCTCAATGTAAGTTTCTATCATGATAACATCAACTGTTTTGTTTTCACCAATGAAGATTATTGTTTTTATTTCGCTGGAATAACCAATAAATGAATACTGGATACGGAATTTTCCATTAGGGATATTTTCAAGGGTATAGTGTCCATCAGGACCTGCTACTGTCCCTTTATTCAACTCATAAATATAAATATTGGCACCTGGCAAAGGATTATGATTTTGATCAGTCACACGGCCAATCAATACATTCTGGGCAATATTAATATTTGAAATAATTAGAATTAAATATGAAATAATAATGAACTTTTTCATTTACGAAAAAATTTAAATGATTGAGAATTAAATAGAAAATGCTGGCAATAAATTATTCAATCACGAGGAGGAGCGCGCAGCAGAAATGGTAAAATCAACCCGGTGGAAGGCGGGCCCTGGTAAGTCAAATTCAGATAAAAATCATGCAGGACAACAGATGGCCCGGTGTATTGCTGAATTTGGACATCGAAATAACATAAGTCAAAATTGCAAACCAGGCATATATTCTCCACGATAAGTTCACCCGCAACATGAGAATGGGTCTGATGGTCATGATGATGATGATGAAACGATTTTCCCGCGAAAGGTGCCAGGAAAACGAAAATTAAAATGACCGAAAATAATCGGATTCGATTCAAGAAAATTAGATTTTTTGCAAAGATAATACAATCATACCGTGTTAAATTTTATTTGAAATCGCCATGGGATTATTTTACAAACTGCTATCTTTATATCCCGTTAAATAAAATCGAACATCCAGACCAAAGATTATCGATTGTTAACCGCAAAATGTCAATTATTAACCATATAACCTATGAAAATAATAACTCCATTGATTTTGCTTGCCATCGGGCTTTGGGCCTGCAACCAGGCGCCGCAAAAGCAAACCGCTGACCAGTTTCCCGGCTTGCTCGAAAAAGCTAAGGCAACCTTCAGTCCGCTGGCC